>Ga0210057_1000040_pt1 | contig 293107 bp, 345 predicted proteins | sample CryGeyCG2114_010_2_FD_183968 | JGI IMG/M metagenome (GOLD analysis project Ga0210057, IMG submission 183968) | Groundwater microbial communities from aquifer - Crystal Geyser CG10_big_fil_rev_8/21/14_0.10 (SPAdes) (version 2) | ecosystem: Environmental > Aquatic > Deep subsurface > Groundwater...
TTTCTGACATTTGCCTTAATTTTTCAAAAAGTTGCTTTTGGAAAAGAGCAGAAGTTTTGCAAACCTTTCCTTCTTTTCCGCCAAATTTTGCTTCGTGCCAATTTCCAGGAGCATGAACTGAAAGTGTTTTTTCTCCCTTTTCAGAAACATGACGAGATGCAAAAATTATGAAATCATACTTATTGATTTTTTCCATATCAAGATTTTCAGTAAAGATTATTTCATTTTCAACAAGATAAAAATTCATGTTTCCAAACTGGCTTAACTGGGTTGTTATATTGATTCCTGCCTTGTCAAGCTTGCTTGCAACTATCAGATAATTTTTGTACATAATTAGATATAAAAAGTATATTTCTTAAATATTATTATGCAGGAATTATATCAAATATTGATAGGAATCGTGGTTTTAATTTTGGGGATTCCTCTCGGAAACCTGCTTGCGAAAGCTACAAAAGAAGAACTTAAGAAAAGGAAAAATACTTTCAAAATAATAATACTCTTAAGTGCTCTTGGAGCCGTTGCTTTTTTACTTTTAGGAAATGATGCATTGCTGTTTGGATTGCTTTTTATCGCGATTGTAACGAGCAGGAGTTTAAAGAAATAATGTTATACCTAATCGGACTAGGATTGAATGAAAAAGGAATTTCGCTTGAGGGAATTGAAGCGCTGAAAAAGTGCAAGAAAATTTATCTTGAAAATTATACTGTTGATTTCCCTTATTCTGTGAAAGAGCTTGAAAAAATAATTGGTAAAAAAATAATTTCTGCTGACAGAAATTTTGTTGAGGATATGAAAGTTTTACTTGAAGAGTCAAAGAAAGGAAATGTTGCCCTTTTGATTTATGGAAGTCCTTTGACAGCAACGACGCACATTTCCCTAATTGAAGAAGCGCGAAAGAAAAAAATAGAATGTGAAATAATTTACAGTGCTTCGATTTTTGATGCGGTTGCAGAAACAGGTTTGCAGATTTACAAATTCGGGAAAATTGCAAGTATGCCAAAATGGAGCAAAAATTATGAACCGACAAGTTTCCTGAAAATTGTAAAAGAAAATCAGAAAATAAGTTCTCATAGCCTGATTTTGGTAGATATTGGATTGGACTTGAAAGATGCAATAAGAGAATTGGAAGAATCTGCAAAAAAAGAAAAATTGAAAATGGAGAAGATTGTGATTTGTTCAAGACTGGGAACAAGAGATAAAAAAATCATTTATGAAGATTTGAAAAATCTGAAAGGCAAAGAAGTAATGAAACCTTACTGTATAATTATCCCTGGAAAACTGCATTTTGTGGAACAGGAAGTTTTAGAAAACTTTAATAAATAAAATTTTGACATAATGAGATGGATGTAAATCAAGAAGAAAAAAGAATAATCGAATTTTGGAAGAAAGACAAGACATTTGAAAAGTCCCTTGCAAAAACGAAGAAAGGAAAACCTTATGTTTTTTATGACGGCCCTCCATTTGCTACAGGGCTTCCACATTATGGACATATTCTTGCTTCTACAATAAAAGATGCTGTTCCTAGATTTTGGACAATGAAAGGAAGATTTGTCAAGAGAGTCTGGGGGTGGGATTGTCATGGATTGCCTATTGAAAATATTGCAGAAAAAGAGCTCGGAATTAAGACAAAAGATGAAATTGAAAAAATGGGAATTGGAAAGTTTAATGCATTTTGCAGAAGCAAAGTTTTGACTTATGCAGGAGAATGGGGGAAAGCTGTTGAGAGAATCGCACGATGGGTTGATTTTGAAAATTCTTACAAGACAATGGATAATAATTATATTGAAAGTGTATGGTGGGCTTTCAAGCAATTGTACGAGAAAGGATTTATCTACAAAGGTGAAAAAGTTTTGATGTATTGCACGAGATGCGGAACACCAATCGCGAGTTCTGAAATTGCAATGGACCAATCTTACAGGACAATAAAGGAAGATACAATAACTGTAAAATTCAAAATAAAAAATGAAGATGCTTATTTTTTAGCATGGACTACAACTCCCTGGACTCTTCCATCAAATTTAGCATTGACAGTTAATCCTAATTTGAAATATGTTTATCTGAAAGATTTATCTGATAATACGATTTATGTTTTAGGAAAAGAAGCAGTATCAAGATATTTCAAAAATTCAGAAGATTATAAAATAATGAAAGAAATTTCTGGCGAGGATTTAGTTGGAAAAAAGTATGAGCCATTATTTCCTTATTTTGAAAATTTAAAAAATTCTTTCAGAGTAATCCCCGGAGATTTTGTAAATGCTGAAGATGGAACAGGAATTGTTCATACTGCTCCTGCTTTTGGTGAAGATGATTACAATGTCTGCAAAGATAATGGAATAGATTTTATTCAGCCTGTTGACAAGCAAGGGAAATTTACAAAAGAAGTAAAAGATTTTGCTGGAATGTATATTAAAGATGGAGATGCAAAAATTATTGAATTCTTAAAAAAACAAGGTAAAGTTGTGAAGGTAGAAAAGAAAGCCCATGAATATCCTTTTTGTTACAGATGTGAAACTCCTTTGATGTATAGGGCAATTCCTTCGTGGTTTGTTAATATTCAGAAGATTAAGAAAAGAATGTTAAAACTAAATGAAAAAATGAATTGGTACCCTGAAAATTTAAAGTATGGGAGATTCAAAAATAATGTTGAGAACGCTCCTGATTGGACAATTTCAAGAAACAGATATTGGGCTTCTGCAATTCCTGTCTGGGAATGTGAGAAATGTCAAAAGATAAAAGTAATTGGAAGCATTGAAGAATTGAAAAAAAATTCAGTAAATCTTCCGAAAAAAGAAATTGATTTGCATAAAGATTTTCTTGATAATATAAAAATGAAATGTGGATGCGGAGGGGAAATGAAAAGAATTCCTGAAGTTCTTGACTGTTGGTTTGAATCGGGAGCAATGCCTTTCGCGCAGTTCCATTACCCATTTGAAAACAAAAAATATTTTGAAGAAAATTTTCCTGCTGAATTTGTTGCAGAATATATCGCGCAGACGAGAGCATGGTTTTATTATTGTCTTGTTATGTCCTCGATTTTATTTGATGATATTCCATTCAAGAATGTTGTTACAACAGGAACAATCCTTGCAGAAGACGGAGAGAAAATGTCAAAAAGCAAGGGAAATTTTCCTGATCCATGGAAATTATTTGAAAAATTTGGAGTTGATTCATTAAGATTTTATTTGTTATCTTCTGTTGTAATGAATGCAGAATCTGTTAATTTTTCAGAAAGGTCTGTTGATGAAATTTACAAAAAAGTTTTGATGCTGTTGTATAATGTAAACAATTTTTATTCTCTTTACAAAAAAGAAAAAATTGAAAAACCGAAACCAAAAAATGTAATGGATAAATGGATTTTATCGAGACTTAATGAATTCATCAAGAATACAACAGAATATTTTGAGGAATATAATACAATTTCCGTATGTACAGAAATAAGAAAATTCATTGATGACTTATCGACTTGGTATGTCAGAAGAAGCAGAGACAGATTTAATGAAAAGGATAAAGATGCTGAAAAGACTCTCGGATGGACCTTGCAGGAATGCTCTAAAGTAATTGCACCGATAATGCCTTTTGTTTCGGAAATTATTTATCATAATATTGTGAGTGAAAAAGATTCAGTTCATCTGCAAAGCTGGCCTGAATATGACAAGAAATTAATTAATGAAGATGTAAATAAAAATATGTCTTTGACAAGAGAAGTTATCTCTCTTGCATTAAAAGAAAGGGATGTTGTAAGAATTTCATTGAAGCAACCTCTTGCAAAATTGGAAATTTATAATGCAATTATTGGCGAGGAATATCTTGAATTAATTAAAGAAGAAGTTAATGTAAAAAAAGTTGAAATGAAAAAAAACAAGGAAAAAAATATTTCAGTAAAACTTGACACAAAACTCACTCCTGAACTTGAATCCGAAGGTTATGCAAGAGAAATGTCAAGAGCAGTTCAGGCTTACAGAAAAGAACTTGGACTGAAAAAAGAAAATGAAATTGAACTTTACATTTCAAGCGACGAGGAATTAAAAAAAATTCTTGACAAGTGGAAAAATTTTATCATGGAAAGAACAAATTCGACGACAATTGAGTTTTTTTCTGAAAATGTTACAACTGGCAAGGAAAGATTTAAAAAGAATATAGAGTTTAAAATTAAAGATAAAAGAGGGAAGATTGCTATTATAAAAAAATAGCTACTCATCGGTAAAACATATGATTTACTCTTTTATCATAACAATATTTAAAAAGAAAACTCAACAGAAAATAAAATGATTGTAAAGGACGAATTTTTAAGCAGATTAAGAAAAATTTTTGATTTGAATCTTTATGAAGTTAAGGTTTGGACTGCACTTCTTTCACGGGGGACATCAACAGCAGGAGAATTGAGCAGTATTTCTGATGTTCCAAGAAGCAGAACTTATGATATTCTTGAAAGCCTTGAGAAAAAAGGATTTATTATTATGAAGCTTGGCAAGCCGATAAAATTTGTTGCATTAAAACCAGAAGAAGTTATTGAAAGAGTAAAAAAGAATCTGGTGAAATATGCAAAAGAAAGAACAGAAAGACTTGAGAAACTTCACGACGACGAAGTTCTTGGTGAATTGAATCAATTATTTACAAAGGGAATAAAATTTGTTGAACCTTCTGATTTGTCAGGCAGTCTGAAAGGAAGGCAAAACTTGTATAATCATATGGACATGATGATTCGAGGAGCTGAAAAGTCAATTACAATTGTAACAACAAGGGACGGGCTTAACAGGAAGATGGAAGTTCTTATGCCGACGCTGGAAAAATGCAAAAAAAGAGGAGTCAAGATAAGAATTGCTGCTCCTGTTGACAGCAGTAACATAAGTGTCGCAAAAGATTTCAAGAAAGTTGCAGAAATAAAAGATATAGAAGGAAAGATGAAAGCAAGATTTGTTATCATTGACGGAAACCAATTGATGTTCATGCTTCTTGACGACGAAAAATTCCATCCAAATTATGATGTCGGAATCTGGATTAATACAAAATTTTTTTCTCAGGCATTGGAGCAGATGTTTGATATAATGTGGAAGGATTTGAAAGCAGTAAAATAGTTTCCAAACAATTTTATATTCTTGATGCTGATAAAATAAAAGTTTATTAGAAATATTTTTCTGGGAAAATAAATTAAAAAAATAAAAAAAATAAAAAGGGAATTTATAGCTTGAAGTTAACTACAGCCAAGACAGCACTTATCAATGTTGTTATAACAACAATCCATCCTGCGACCACTGTGACTATCTCGGAAACAAATGGAATTGTCAAGGTTCCGGATGTCATTGCAAAAGCAACTGCTAATGATACCAGCACTCCTGTTAGCCATGTAGCAATCCCCAATAAAGTCTGATTCTTTTTTGCCATTTCTACCTCCTTTTTTTTGGTTTAAATCCCTATGATAATATTAAATAAAAATAGTTTAAATAATTTTTGCTAATCACATTTCTTCCAGCACTTCTATTCCGAGAAGATAAAGAGCATTTTTCAGTGTTGTTCTGAATGCATCAACAAGTATTAATCGAAATGATTCTGATTTGTCGCCGATTACAGGACAGGAATGATAAAACTCGTTGAAAATCTGCGCGAGTTCAAAAGAATAATTTGCAATGATGCTCGGGTTCATAGTTTTCTCGGAGTTTATTACAATTTCAGGGAACATTGAAATTTTTTTCACAAGATTATTTTCTGAAGAAGCCAAATCAGAAATTTTTATTTTTGATTTGTTGAATTTTCCTGCTTTTCTTATTATTGATGATGCTCTTGCATAACTATATTGAATGTAAGGACCAGAATCTCCCTCGAAATTCAGCGCCTGTTCCCAGGAGAAATGAACATCTGCCGACGGAGCTGTTTTTAATATTGAATATTTGATTGCACCGACGCCAATTTTTTCAGCATCGCCTTTTGTTTTTCTTTTCTTTATTTCTTTTTCTGCTTTTGCAATTGTTTTTGCAAGAACATCTTCAAGCAGGATAATATCTCCTTTTCTCGTCGCCATTATCTCATTTCCAAATTTGATTATACCAAACGGAAGATGGACAAGATTTTCTGAAAAGTCATATCCAAATAATTTTAAAATTCTAAATAATTTTGCAAAGTGGTCTGCCTGCCTGAAATCAGTTACATAAATCATCCTGTCAAAATTATATTTTTTATGACGCTCAACTGCTGCACCAATATCATAAGTCATATAAGAAGCTGTCTGATTTGAACGAAGGATGAATTTTTTCTGCCCGTCTACTTCAACATAAACAGCGCCGTCTTTTTCGGATTTTGCAATTTTGTTTAATAGAGCGTTAAGAACGATTTTTTTTCCGTGCTCTGAAAATTCGCTCTGCCCGACGGTTTCATTGAAGTCTATATTAAGCATTTCATAAACTTTGTTAAATCCTTTTTCAGATGCTTTTCTTATATCATGCCAGATTTTTTCTGTTTTTTTATCTCCAAGTTCAAGCAATCTCAATTTTTCTTTTGCATGGTTAGTCCATTCATTGTCCTGAAATTCTTCCTCAACTCCCTCGGTAAGATTGGTTTTTTCTTTCGCGCAGAATTTTACATAAAGTCTCAGCAATTCCTGAACAGGATCTTTTTTCAGCGCATCTTTGTCAAGCCAAAGTTCATATGCAACAATTAATTTCCCAATATGAAGCCCGATATCTCCGAGGTAATTTACTCCGATTGCTTTATATCCAAGGAAACTATAAATTCTCATCAAAGAATCTCCAAGAATTGTTGAACGGATGTGCCCGATATGCATTGGCTTTCCAATGTTCGGCGCAGAAAAATCAATCACAATTTTTTTATTTTTTCCAACCGGAGATTTTCCAAAATTTGCATTTATTTTTATAACTTTTTCTGCAAGAATTTTTTTATTAATAAAAAAGTTTAGATATGCACCTTTATTTTCTATTTTTTCAATTTCTTCGGGAAGCTTGATTTTCTGCACAAGATTTTCGGCAATTTTATCAGGAGATTTTTTTTCTTTTTTAGAAAGAATAAAACAGGGAAAAGAATAATCGCCAAATTCCGACGAAGGAGGAATTTCAATCAGTTTTTTTATTTCTTCTTCTCTTAATTTAGTTTCTTTTTTTAAAATTTCTGTAATTATCTCTTTCATAAACTTTATAATGGAGTTTTGTTTTTATATCTTATGAAAATATCAAGGATATACAAGTCAAAAAATGAAAAAGATTTTGTAAAAAATGCAGAAGAATATGCTGGAAGAGTCGGGATAAAATTAAATCCTGATGCAGAAAAGATTGCGATTATTTTAAAAGGTTTTTTTAAGAATAAAAAAGAGAAAGGAGAATTTTATTGTCCGTGCAGAGTTGTCAGCGGAGACAAGAAGAAAGACAAGGAAATAATTTGCCCCTGCGTTTTTCACAGGGGGGAGATAGAACTTGAAAAGCATTGCAGATGTTTTTTGTTTTTCAGCAAATAAATTTTTAAAAAGACAATTCTGCTATAAATTTTATGAATGTGCCATTTTTGTTGTTTAATTTTTTATTAGGTTCTAATTCTATGCGAGACCTTTACATATTCGAAAGAATATATAACGCAGATTATAATATTGATATTTCCGGATATTCCCTGCCTTCTTCAAAAAGAGGAATTCAGAAAAAAAATGTTTCTCAAAATCTTTATCTGAACAGGGATTATCTATTGAGGAAAAATCAGGAAAGAAAATGTTATAATAGGTATACAAATATTTCAAGAAAAGGATTGGAAAAAAGAATAATGCATAAAATAGTGAAAGAAGTTAATGCCGAGAGAGAAAACAGGATTAAAGACAGTCTTTCAAAAAAAGGGAAAAGGAGCGGAAGGTGGAAAAAGAGACATCACCAAAACGTTTAATAACTAAATTTTTCTGACAATAAAATGGAAATTAGAAAAGATAATCTTGAAGATGCTCTGAATAATAAGGAAGATATTCAAGAGAAAAGACCAGAAGTTTCTAAAGAAATGGAAATTGGATTTCACCAAGGAGCACTTAATACTTTAGTTAATGAGAGAAATGAAATGATAAGAATGATTCAGCAAATTGAAAGTGTTATGCAGGCTCATATTAAGAGACTTGAAGAACTTGGCGTCAAGATAAAGACAAGCGAAAGAAAGGAATAGTTCTATAAATTTTTTAAATGTGGGAGTTCACTAAAGTTCCCTCTCATCGTCTTAGAGACAATGAAACCTTCGGTTCGAATCAAATAAAGTTATGCGGGTGAAAGGATTCGAACCTTCGAAGGCACTAAGCCATAGGATCTTAAGTCCTACCCATTTGACCACTCTGGCACACCCGCCTGATACATAATTCTAAAAAGAAATTACTTATAAAACTTGTTGTAATATTAAATAAATGCCTCTGTAGCTCACGGGTTTCTTTAGAAAAGAAACTACGCTGGTAGAAATGCTTAAAATGCATTCATTCGCTACGTCGGCAAAGAAGAAGCCTCTGTAGCTCAGCGAGGACACCAAGGTTTCCTTCGCTTAATCTTCCTTAATTTTATAAAACGCAATTCATTCGCTACAGAATGCCTCTGTAGCTCAGTCGGCAGAGCGCCAGTTTCGTAAACTGGAGGTCACGAGTTCAATCCTCGTCAGAGGCTTATTTATAGAATTATTTCAACTTGAATTTAAAATAAATTCCAATTTTTGGTTGTTGATTATTTGATTCTAATTGTATTAATGTAAATGGTTCACAAGTTGCTTCCAAAGAAAATTTTGGCGCAAGTTTCAATTCAAATCCTCTATCAATTGAAAAATTAGGGTCATTCAAGTAAGGCAAAAATTGTTTTATCATGCTGTTAACAGAAATGCCAACTCCAAATTTACTATAAATAGTATTTTCAAAAGATAATTTTTTATTTGCATTAAGAATGTTATTTAACTCTACTGATTCTGTAAATGAAGAAGTTTGGTATGTCGGAGCATTTAATGGAGAATATCCAACTGCATTAAGAGAAACAGGACTAAGTGCAATTAAAGTTGATAGCGCTAAAGATTTCAATCCTTTCATTTGACTTTAGAGACTATGTGATATATAAATTTAGTTGTAATAAAGAATATAATCTATTAATATTTCTTAAAAAGATGAAAAGAAAAAGAGAGATAATCTTGCTTATAGTTTTAATAATTTTTTTTATTTTTATAAATTATAATTTTACTGACAATGCAATAAAAAATTTTCTGGATGAATCTGAGACTGTTCATGTAGAAAGAATAATTGACGGAGATACAATTGTCGTCGGGAATGATACTCATGTAAGATTATCGGGGATTAATACTCCTGAAAAAGGAGAGAAATATTATAATGAAGCAAAGGAATTTTTAACAAAAATAATTCTTAATAAAACAATTGTATTAGAATATGGAAAAGAAAAATATGACAGATACGACAGAGAATTGGCTTATGTGTTCTATAAAGATGCAAATATAAACTTAGAATTAGTCGATGAAGGTTATGCTAATTTTTATTTTCCGTCGGGCAGAGATGAATATTATGACAAATTTTTAAGGAACTGGGAACATTGCTTATCAAATAATAAAAATCTTTGCGAGAAATCAAAAGATAAATGCGCTGATTGCATTGAATTAAAAGAATTAGACATAACAAAACAGGAGACTATTTTTTACAACAAATGCAGTTTTGATTGTGATTTAACAAACTGGAATATTAAGGATGAAGGAAGAAAAAATTTTATTTTTGGGGATTTTATTCTTGAAAAAAATAAAGAGATAAAAATTATCGTCGGCAACAAGACAAACAGCGAAGATGTTTTATATTGGAAAGGAGAAGATTATGTCTGGACAGAAACAGGTGATACTTTATTTTTGAGAGATGAAGAGGGGAAGTTGGTTTTGTGGAGGGAAATTTGATTAACAATATTTATAGAGCATAATAATGCTTTTAAAGAAAAATTTTAGTTATATTCTATGGGTGTTAAAAAGAGTGCAATTTTCTGTTCACAATTTTATGGTTATACGTATAACAATTTCGATATAACAAATCTGCTTAGCAGAAGATTTTTAATAAAGATGAAAGGAGGTTTAAAAAAATGAGAAAATTAATTTTAGGAATATTAACATTAAGTTTGATGTTAGTGATGATTGGAAGCGTGAGCGCTGTTCCTACGACATTGTTTGAAGATAATTTTAGCGGAGACTTAAGTCAATGGACAGTTGTTAATTCACCAACAATAATTTCTGAATCAGTTAGTTTTAACGGAGATGGAAGCGGACTTTATGATGGATTGTTCACTTCAATTGATACTACAGGAGAGGAAAATATAGAAATATCTTATTATAGAAATATCGTTGATACTTTGGAATCAGATGATTATTTTTATGTAGAATATTCTGTTGATGGTTCAATTTGGATACCAATAGAAACTTTAACTGAAGGTAGTATAAGTGGTACGAATACATTTAATTTCCCAGCAGATGCAAATGATATTTCAAATCTGCAGATAAGATTCAGAATTGAAGCTGATGCTCCGACAGGAGATGAAGTTAGAATAGATGATGTTATTGTTACTGAAGAAGCGATTTCACCGGTAATTTCACCACCAATAGTAAGTCCACCAAATCCTAAGACAACTGATACAGTTTCAATCTGTGCAGATGTTATAGATGATGGTTCTGGAGTTAAAAATGTAAGATTGGATTGTACATCTATAGAACATGGATTCTGGAGTTCTAGCATGGGAAATGACGGAGGAAATCAATATTGTACTGGATTCTTCATTACAGATGTAGAAGATGATGAAGAGATGTTTTGTAGTATAACTGCTGAAGATAACAATGGAAATCCGGCTATACCATCTAACTTTGAATATACATATGATGGAGAAAATCCTATTGCAGAATTTACATGTATACCTTTAAGTGGCGATGAACCATTAACAACAGTATGCACAAGTACATCAACAGATACAGTTAGTGAACATGAAGATTTAATTCATGTTTGGGATTACTCGGGAGGAAATTTAATTTCTTCAACTGATGACTCAATAACTGTAGAATATCTTCAACAAGGGGATTACATTGTTACATTAACTGTTACAGATGAAGTTGGATTTTCAGATACAGAAATAAAAACAGATTATATTTCTGTTTTAGACACTGATCCAATAGCAGAATTTACTTCTGATTCTCCAAAAGATGAAGGAAGTGTGATGACTTTTACTGATGAATCGGAGTCTTATGATGGAATTACAACTTGGGCTTGGGATTTTGATAATGATGGAATTATAGATTCAACAGAACAAAACCCAACACATACATACAATGATGATGGAGATTACACTGTTACATTAACTGTTACAGAAGAAGATGGTTCAACAGATAGTGTTTCAAATAGTGTACACGTTGATAATGTTCCACCAATTGCTAATCCAAATGGATCATATAACGCAGTGATTAATCAATCAGTAGTTTTCACTGGAAGTGCTACTGACGTAGTTGATACAGTTTTTAGTTATCAATGGGATTTTGATTATGATGGAATTACATTTGATATAGACTCAACGTTACAAAACCCATCAGCAGTTTATTCTGAATTAAGTGAATATACAATTGCCTTAAGAGTAAATGATGGTGATGATGATAGTGAGATTGTTACAACAACAGTAACTGTTTATGACTACCAAATAAGTTTAACTGAAGGATGGAATTTAATTTCTATACCATTAGTTCCTGAAGAAGATGATACAAGTGTTAATTCTGTATTGGGAGATATCAAATGTAATATTGACACAATTTGGGCTTACCAATATGATGAAGTTACAGGCAAGAATAAATGGGATTATAAAACTGTAAATGAAAGTTGTGAATGGAATGATGGACAACTTGAAGAGATAATTCCTGGATATGGATATTACATCAAAATGAATGAGATTGATGAATTATATCAAAATGGGAAAAGAATGTACGGCGACGATGAAATAGCCCCAAGACCGCCTGTTGTAACATTAACACCAAGCTGGAATTTAATTGGACATTACGGAACAGAACAAAATATTGCTAAAGCAGAAGCTTTAGATACTTTGGCAGACAGCTATTCTACACTTTTAGATAAAGATGGACATTCTGTTTCAGAAATGAATCCAAAAGAAGGATATTGGTTATTTGTCACAGGAACAGATAGTTTAGATTATGCTCCTTCTGATGCAGCATATCCTTAAACTTTAGAACAATTTTTTATTTTTTTCTTTTTCTTTTTCTTTTTTTCTTTAATATATTAATCAGTAACAATAATGCTTTTAAATGGAAATGCAATTAAAATTTGATGAGAAAAGAGATAATTCCATTTTTTATTTTAATTATACTAACAAGTTCTGTTCTTGCTGCTTCTGTCGCTTATCCTCACGGATTTAATGGAAATATAATTATTGAAAATGGTGTTAGTCCTAATGGTGAACTTCTTATTGGTTATGTTAATGGTGTTGAAGCGGGACGAGCAGTTATACAAAATGGGAAATTTGATATTGTTGTTACAGATAATCTTGGCGCGGGCGGAAAAGTAGAATTTTTTATTGGGGGTGAAATAGCAACAGAAACATTTACTTTTCATACCTTTGAAGTAACTGAAACAAATCTTACATTTGAAACAATTTCTCAAGAGCAGAATCATTGTAATAATGGAATTTGTGAATCTGGAGAATGTTCTGTTTGTGTAATTGGAGATTGTAATATGTCATCTACTATTTGTATAAATAATGGTGTATGCGATTCTATAATCGGAGAAAGTTGTTCTAACTCGCCAACAGATTGCGGTTGTTCTTCAGGTTATACTTGTACTGCAGGGGTTTGTTTATCAAGTAATCCAGGAAGCCCGGGAGGAGGAGATAATAATGATAATTCTAACAGCGGGAGTGGTAGCGGAACACAAAATTTATTATCAAACAATGAAGATAACGAAGAAGATACATTCCCCTTGACAACTCAAGAATTAGATGAAGAAGATGAAAAAGTTGAAAATGAAAAAGGAAATTCTTTTACAGGTTTTTGGAAAAGTACAGGAGATGCTATAAATAATGTTTTTGAATCAGGGAATGGTATTTATGCAATAATTGGAGGAATAACTCTTGTGGTTCTGGGAATTGCAATTTTTTCTTCTAGAAAAAAGAAACCTGTTGAAAATAAAACAGAAAGTGAAGTTAGTGAGGACGGCAAACAGTAAGTTAGCCACTCGTCCGTCAAAGCCGAACGAAAGAAAGAAGAAGATAAGGAATAATTCTAAATTGTAATAATAAGGTTTAAAAAAGTGTTAGGTAAATTTGAATAATCTTTCATATTCTTTATGATTCATCCAGTCAAGAACAACTGCAATTAGTTCTATTTCATCTCTACCAATAGAATACAAAAGTCTCCAATCTTTTCTTAGATTATAAATCCAGAGATTATCTATTTTATATTTTTGTTTTAATTCTTTTGGAATAAGACTCTTTCTTACATTTCTGCCACAAAAAGAATTGTTACATATCTCTTTTATTGCTCCATTTATCTCCTTGAAAAGTCTTGGATCTGATTTTTCTAATTCTTCAAAACTTCTCTTTAATTCAATCTCTATAAAATTTATTTTGCATTCCATTTTAGCTCTGGCTTATTTTTGAATCTTTTAACAAATTCCGGATTCCAGATATAAACAGCATAACCTTCATTGTCAAACGCAATCTTGCCGATACTTTCTAAGTAACTTATTATAATCTGAAAGGTTTGCCACATTACTTTTTTGGGAAGGGAATTCCATAATTCTGTTTTTTTATACTCCCCGCTATGTTTATCAATAAATTTCTCTACCATCAAAACAGTCTGAAGTGTTGGAGACCTTGCTTCAGAGTTCTTTTGTAATTGCATCATTATATCAATTGATATGAGTTTATAAAATTTACTTTTTGTCGGATTAAGTTACTTTTTCAAAGAATAATTCTAAATAATAAGATTTAAGTAGGATATATTTCTAGAAATTTTATGAACATATCCAAAATAGCAGTTGTTGGAAGTTCCTGTGAAGGATACAAAATAGCGGGAAAGATATTTGGAAATCTGAATCTTGGAAAAGAAAGCAGTGTTATTTTAATCCCACATATTTTCCCAGGAGCAATATATTCTTATTTGAAAAGACATGGGAAAAATGTTTATCCTATTCTTGACGGACAAGTTATAGAACCTGGAAATATTTACATTGGAATGGAAGATCCAGTTAATATTCCTCTTGAAAATAATAATATTGGAATAAAAAACAGATTGAAAATTGAGAAAATAAAAGGGGATTATAAATTATTCTTCGGAGAAAGAACTGGAGAAGCTTCTGTTGACAAAGCATTTTATGAAGTTGCAAAAGTATTCAAGGAAAAAGGTATTGGAGTAATTTTATACGGAGCAGGAGACGATGGAGTTATAGGAATGAGAAAGATAAAAGAAGTCGGAGGAAAAACTTTTGTCCAGCAAGTAGATATGATAAAAGACAAAGGAAGTATGCCTTGGCATACAATAAAGAATTGCAAACCCGATTATGTTTTATCCCCTGATAAATTGAAGAAAAAATTAGAGGAAATGCTGGGATAAAAACCCTTAAATACCATTTTTTCTCTATATATTTGTAGACTAGGTCAGCGGATTAGTCCTCCGCTATTTGCAAACGGACTTTAGGCAGACTGCAAGAAGGTAAGTGAGTAGAGTGTTAAAATGTCTTTATTCGGACGTTGACGCTTTGTCTGTTTTGATCTTGCATATGCGAAATGGGTCAGGCCTTGATCGGAGCAGCCCTAAACATTTGTTAAGATGCTTAGCAGGTCACAGAGCTGAGGAAGATTAAAGGTAGCATTTTAGTTCTTTACAGGCAAACCTTCGAGTCTACACTGAATTATAATTAAATAAAAATATATTTCTCCTATATTAGCTTTAAAAACAAATTTTGTAATAAAATTTTATAACAAAGAATTTATTGAAAGTTTTATTTTTTGGTGGTGCATTGCTTTTCTCTGGATGCATTTTTGATAAAAAACCAATAGATACTAAAGATTTGAAAATTGAAAACTTGGAAAAAGGTCCTGAAATTGTTGATTATTGCAGTGAAACTAAAGTATATTCTGGAAATAATGCTCCTTCTACAATCGTCGGAGATTTTAATGAAGATGGGCATTTAGATTTCATTGTTACAGGAACAAAATTAGAAGATAATAGTACTGCACAATCTTTTCTTTACGAAGGCGACGGAAAAGGAAATTTCAAATTAAGGCAATACGAGAAGAAAAAATAATTCTTTTTTAATTTCAACAAAACTTATTAATCACTTTTTCTTAATATTTTAATGTGGCATGCGCTAGATAAGAAAGAGGTTTTGGAAAAGTTAAAGACAAGTGAAAACGGACTTAGCGATGGAGAGGCATCAAAACGCCTCGCTGAATACGGGAAAAATGAATTGAAACAAATTCACGAGATTCATCCATTTTTTATTTTTCTTGAACAATTCAAATCTGATTTTATTCTGATTTTATTTGCTGCTGCAATTTTTTCTCTTTTTATTCAGCATTATATTGATTTTGCTGTAATTATGATTATAGTTGTTTTGAATTCTGCAATAGGATTTTTCCAGCAGTACAAGGCAGAGAAAATAATTGCAAAAATGAAGGAGTTCATTGTTCCAAAAGTCAAGATTCTAAGAGAAGGAAAATTAACTGAAGTTTTGTCGTCGGAGATTGTCCCTGGAGATGTGGTAGTAATTTCAGAGGGAGACAAAATAACTGCTGACTGCAGAATTCTTTATGTCAATGAACTGCAAGTAAATGAAGCTGTTCTTACAGGAGAAAGTTTTCCTCAGGATAAATCCTCGGAAAAAATATCTGTTAATGTTCAGTTTGCAGCCAGAGAAAATATGCTTTTTGCAGGAACAACAATTGTAAGGGGAAATGCAAAAGCAGTTGTTGTTGCAACGGGGATGAGTACAGAATTCGGAAAGATTGCAGAAAAAGTTCAGGAAATAAAACACGGGAAAACTCCTCTTGAACAGAAACTTGATTCTTTCTCAAAAAAAGTTGCTGCTGTTGTCTTGATTGCATCTATAGTGATGGTGATTGTTGGTATATACAAGGGAGAAGAAATTTTCCAGATGATTCTCGCTGGAATTGCCCTCGCTGTGAGTGTAATCCCTGAAGGTTTGCCTGCGGTGATATCAATAACTCTTGCACTTGCAATTAAAAGACTTCAGAAATATAATGCATTAGTCAGAAAACTTCCTGCTGCAGAAACTCTTGGAAGAACAACAGTGATATGCACAGACAAAACAGGAACATTGACAGAAGAGGAAATGTCTGTAACCTCTGCATACTGCAATAACGAATTTTTTAAAATTGAAGATCATTCTTTTTTTCTCGACGGAAAAAAGACTTCCCCTGAAAAAAACAAAGAACTTCTTCAGCTGTTAAGAACAGGAATAATGTGCAATAATGCACGGCTTGAAATTAAAGGAAAGAAGACGGAAATTTTTGGAGACCCTACAGAAAAAGCTCTGGTAATGTCTGCATATAAATCTGGATTTGTAAAGCAAACAGAACTTGAAAAAGAAACAAGAGTGAAAGAATATTCTTTTTCTTCCAGCAGAAAAATGATGTCAATAATCAGGAAGAGAGATGGTAAATATTTTAGTTATGTTAAAGGTGCTCCTGATATATTATTAAAAAAATGCTCAAGAGAATTGCTCAATGGAAGAGCTGTAAGTCTAAATGCAAAGAGGAAAGAAGAACTGCTGGAGATTTATTCAAAGATGGCTTCTGACGCACTGAGAGTTTTGGGATTTGCATACAAAGAAATTCCTGCAAAATTTAATCAGGAAACTGCAGAAAGCGATTTAATTTTTTTAGGTTTCCAGGGAATGCTTGACACTCCGAGAAAAGAAGTCAAGGATGCAATAAGAGACTGCAAGAATGCGGGAATAAAAGTCAAGATGCTTACAGGAGATTCTGTAATCACAGCAAGAGCAGTTTCAAAAATGATTAATCTCGACGGAGAATCAATTGAAGGAATTGAACTTGAAAAATTTTCAGGCAAAGAGTTTGATGAAGCAGTTCAGAGGATTACTATTTTCGCGAGAATAACTCCTGAAATTAAATTAAGGATAATTCAGTCTCTGAAAAACCAGAGAGAAATTGTTGCAGTTACAGGCGACGGAGTCAATGATATTCTTGCCCTGAAAGAAGCACATATAGGAATTGCTATGGGAATAAGAGGAACAGACATGGCGAGAGATGTTTCTGATATTATTCTTCTCGACGATAATTTCAGCACAATAGTTCAATCAATACGTGAAGGAAGAAGAGTTTATGACAACATGAAAAAATCAATTAAGTCACACTTATCTACAAATGTCGACGAGCTATTTGTTGTATTAGCTGCAATTATGTTTTCTTTTCCTCTTCCATTTCTTCCACTTGCAATTTTGTGGATGAACCTGATTACAGATTCTCTCCCAAGTTTAGCATTAGCTGTTGAAAAAGAAGAAAAAGATATAATGAAAAGAAAACCAATTAACCATAATGGAAATATCCTGAGTGGCGTCGGGAAGTTCATAATAATCGCTGGAGTTTTTTCTTTTGTTCTTACCTTTGGAGCATTTATCCTATTCCACGAAGCTGATTTAGAAAAAGCCAGAACCCTTGCCCTGACAACTGCAATATTCTGCGAGATGTTTGTAGTTTTATCGTGCCGTTCTGACAGGGAAAATATCTGGAAGATTGGATTATTCAGCAACAAATTTCTTTTATTCTCAATAGTAACAGCGATATTATTTCAGTTGATTGCAATTTATTCCCCGCTGTCTGCAATATTTGGGCTTAAGGCAATTTCCTTAATTGAACTTCTTTTAATTGCTGGAGCATCTTCATTGGTATTTATCGTTTTTGAAATAATGAAATTTTTCAAGATAAAGATATAATTTCAAAAACTTAATAAACTCTTTTTTGTTTTATTGTTTATGAAAATGAGGGATAAGCATGGGCAATTTTTTCTTATTGCTGCAGTAATTATAATTGCAGTAATTGTAAGTATTGTTACAATAACAAATTACACCGAAAGGAAAGATGTTGTCAGGCTTTATGATTTGGGGGAAGAACTTGGAATTGAAAGCCAGCAGGTTTTGGATTACGGAACATACAGCGAATTAAATGAATCTGAGATGACAGGTTTAATAGAAAATTTTATTGATAAATATGTAAGCTATATAGAAGAAGATACGAATATTTATTTTGTATTTGGGAACAAACAAAAAATTAATGTAGTGGGATATCAGGACTTGCAAAATGAATCTGTTGAAGTCTGTTTGGATATTGGGCATACGAGCGAAACAGAAGGGATTACTAGAAAAGGGCAATGTGTCGCTTACAAAAGCATAGGAGAAACAGAAAGTTTTACAAAATGTGACGACGCTATCACTAATTGTGAAGAAAATATAAACAGAGTCACAATTAAAATAGGCAGTGAAGAATATCAGTTTAGATTAAGATACGGAGAAAATTTCTATTTCGTAATCTGGCAGGAAATTGGCGGAGAAAAACATGTTGTTACAAGTCCAGAAGAATAAACGCGGGCTTAGTTTAGTTATTGGATACATTTTATTGATAGCAATTTCTATAGTTATGAGCATTATTGTTTATCAGTGGCTGAAAACTTATGTTCCGACAGAATCACTAGAATGCGACGAAGGAACTTCTATTTTTATTAGCAGTATTTCTTATGATTGCGTTACTGGGGATTTGAAAATAACAGTTAAGAACAACGGGAAGTTTAGTGTACATGGATATTTTATTCATGCATCAGATGACCTCGAAGAAGAATTAGCGACAATAGATTTATCTTCTGATATTAAAAAAGAAGGTGGCGGAGAATTATATGGTTATACAAATTCAATTACATTTTCAGGGACAGAAGATAATTACCTTACTCCTGACGCGCCACATAATATCAGAACCTCAACATTTGATGTTTCAGATTATGAAAGCACTCTTGTCAAGGTTGAAATAATTCCTACAAGAATACAGGAAGTTGATAATAAAGAGAGGCTTGTGAGTTGCAGCAATGCAAAAATTGAAGAAACTCTTGCGTGCGAATAATTTAAAAATAATAAAATGATATTAATATAAAGATGACAGAAATTTCACTGCAGACAGGAAGTCAGCCGTTCATTCGACAAAGTCAAATGACAGCACAAATAAAAATTTAAGAAAAATTTTCATAATGATAAAAAAAATTAAAAAAAGAGGGAAAAATTTTAAGCAGGGGCTTTCACCAGTAATCACGACTGTATTATTAATTGCGCTTGTAGTAGTAAGCACGACAATAGTTTTTTTATGGTTCCGGGGCATGGTTGAAGAGGGTGTTACAAAGTTTGGAAAGAACATAAAGCTCGTCTGTGATGACGTTCAGTTTGAAGCAAATTATAATACAGGAACATTAAGCATTGTTAACAATGGGAATATTCCGATATACAGAGTAAATTTGAGAATATCAAGTTCAGGGAATTTTGAAACAAAAGATATAGCAGATATTTCGGGAATAGACTGGCCTGATATAGGATTAGCTCAGGGAGGAGCTTTCTCGGGGGATATTGAAAGCGAAGTTGGAAGTGCAAGCACAATAACAGTATATCCAATATTGGTAGGAACATCGAGCAGCGGCCAGAAAACTTACATATGCGGAGGAGAGTATGGCAAAGAACTTATGGTTTAAAAATAAAAAAGGTTTGTCGACGGTAGTTATCACAGTTATTCTTATTGCATTAAGCATGGCTGCAGTAGTTCTTGTATGGGGCTTTGTGAACAATCTTATAAAAAAACAAATCGGAAGCAGTGAATCATGTTTTGGAAATTATGACAAAGTTGTGCTTAACAAACAGTATACATGTTATGATAGTGCATCAAAAGAATTCAGATTTTCATTAAGTATCGGCGATGTTAAGGTTGACAAAGTAGTTATCTCGGTTTCTTCTGCAAGTGCTATAAAAAGTTATGAAATAACTAATGAAGCACAAACAGACTTAGGATTAGTTAGATATCCAACTGATACAGACCCTGTAATCCTCCCGACAAAAAATTCAGGATTTACTTATTCCACAGACGATTTTAGTTCTGCTGTTGATTTAATAAAAATAGCACCTGTTATGGGAAGTAATCAATGCAAAGTTTCTGACACTCTTTCTCAAATTGAAGATTGCAGTTTGCTAGTTGAATGAATAACAAAATTATTTAAATTGCGCGGACACCTAATCGGTTTCCTTCGCTTAATCTTCCCTTTAAATTTGTAGCCATGCCTGATAATTCATTAATTATTTAAATTAAGAATTATTTCATATGTTATGAAGAGGTTAGATAGAAAAGGACAAGTGTGGATAGAAACTGTAATTTACACACTTATTGCTTTTGTAATGATTGGATTAGTTTTAAGTTTCGCGAGACCAAAGATAGAGGAATTACAAGACCAGGCAATTCTCCAGCAATCAACTGAAATGATGAAGCAGATAGACACCACAATATTAACAATGGGGGCTGCGGGAAACCAAAGAATATTAGAAATAGGAATAAAAGAAGGGAACCTGAGAATAGACTGCGACGATGACCAGATGATTTTTGAACTGGAAAGCCAAAGCATTTACAGCGAGCCTGGAAAAGAAATCACCGACGGCAATATTGTCATTCTGACAGAAAAAAGAAGTGGATACAATCTTGTCAGTCTCAGAAGAAATTACAGCGAGAGATATGATTTGAAGTTTGAAGGAAAAGAAGAAGTAAAAGTTATCAGCAAGGCATCAACTTCATATAAATTAACAATATTAAATGAGGGAGAAGGGACAGACGACAGAGTTATCATGAATATGTCAATAAATTAAATGAAAACAAAAATGAATAAAATTACAACACAATGGGAATAGAAAGTTATGAAAAAATAAAAATAGATTTTCATCCAAAAGTTGCTAAACTCGAGAGAATAGAAGACAAGACAAAAATAAATGTGAGATACAGCGTTATTTCTCCATTTGCATTCGTGCATATTTACTGGGATGAAAGAATTTACGAACTTGTTTATGAAATTGAAGAACCTATTCTGACAGAACAGGAAAAAATTTACAGAGAGCAATTAACTTCTGCAATAAGAGATCTGATAAATTTTGAAGAAGTTATCGAAAGAAATGAAGAAGCCCTTTTGGAATACATTGACAAGAGACTAAGAATCCTTGCGATGGAATTTGGGTTTGATATTCCTTATGAATCTTATAAAAAAATTTACTATTATTTGTGCAGGGATTTTATCGGAATAAATGAGATTGAGCCGATACTTAAAGATTATTATGTAGAAGATATAGAATGCAACGGAGTAAACAGCCCGGTTTATGTAATTCATCGATTGTACAGAAGCATAAAAACAAATATCATATTTCCGAACATGGAAAAATTGGAGAGTTTAGTTGAAAAACTTGCCCAGAGATGCAGCAAGCATATTTCTTATGCAGATCCAATTCTCGACGGAACTTTGCCTGATGGTTCGAGAGTCAACGCAACTTATACAACAGATATTACAAGCAGAGGGCCGACCTTTACAATAAGAAAATTCACAAAAAATCCGTGGACACCAATACAGCTTCTTTCATTCAGAACATTAAGTCCCGAGATGCTCGCATATTTGTGGCTTCTTGTGGAATACAAAATGAATGTCCTGATAACAGGAGGAACAGCATCGGGAAAAACAACGCTGCTGAATGCAGTTGCATTTTTTATAAAACCGGAAGCAAGGGTAGTAAGTATTGAAGATACAAGAGAATTGAATCTGCCGAGAGAAAACTGGCTTCCAAGCGTTGTAAGAAGTTCTACAGGAGGAAGAAGAGAAAATGAAATAACCTTGTTCACTCTTTTGAGAAATTCATTCAGACAAAACCCCGATTATGTAATCGTCGGTGAAGTTAGAGGTAAAGAAGCATTTGTATTATTCCAGGGAATGGCTTCGGGACACTCATCAATAAGCACTATGCACTCAGATTCTGTTGACACTCTTATAAAAAGATTAGAAACTCCTCCGATTGAACTTTCACCAACGCTGCTGAATATGCTTGATTGCGTATGCATAATGACTCATGCAATTGTTAATAATCAGGAAACGAGAAAATTAAGAGAAATAGTGGAAATAGTAAGCATCAGTTCAGACGGGACAACGATAATAAACACGCCATTCTCCTGGAATCCTAGCGATGACAAATTTTATTTTCGAAAGAACAGCAAAATGTTTGAAAAGATATCAATGAGATATGGAATAAAAATTGAAGATATTGATGCAGAATTCAGAAGAAGAGTCCAGATATTATACCAATTGTACAAAAGAGGCATATCCAAATTTGAAGAAGTTCAGGAAGTAATAAACAGATATTACAAACGTCCTGAAGAAGTTCTTAAACAATTGGGAATACAATAGATTACAAAATATTTAATAATAAGAACCAAGGGTTCCTAATACCTCCTATTGATATTTATTAAATAAAGGAATATTTAATAATTATAAAATCCTTTTTTTCTTATGAGAAAAGAGGAAACACAATTCTTGAATCAGCTTGTAAAATCACTTGAAGATGCTGAAAAAAATCTCAGGAAAAGTTATGAAAAAAGAGATTATGAAAAATTCAACCAGTCAAAAAAAATAATGTTAAAGATACAGAAAGAGATTTCTGAGATAATAAAATGAGGTTTTTATGACAACAGAAGATAATGTAAGGAAAATATCGGAGATAGTTTTAAAAGAAAAAAAAATAATGAATGAATTGAATTCTCTGAATAATTATCTCCAAAATGCAGACGAAAGAGAGAGAAAATTTATCACAAGCCAGGTAGAAAAAACAAAAACAGAATTTAAAAAAATCGGCAATGAACTTTTGAAAAACCTCGAGGAAATAAACTTTGAAAAACCCCTGAGAGTAACAAAAGATATTCCCATCCCAGAAGTGCCTGCAAAAATTTCTGGAAAAAAAGTTTCAAAATTTTCTTTCAAGCCATCAAGAACAGAAAATCTCTCTGCAATGGAAAGGGAAGTTCTGAAGAGGATGAAAAAGAAAAAAGAAAGAGTAATAATAAAGAAAGAAAGAAAACCAAGCGCATATGTAAGAATGGCAAATAATTTTTTTGCAGAGCGTGTCAGATTAATTGTAAAGCAGAAAAAACTCGCTACTCTGGAAAAAGATTTGATAAAGTCAAATCTTGATTACACTTCAATTTCATATATTTCAATTTTAATCCTTACTACAATTATTTCTGCAATTGGCTCGCTTATCATTTTTTTATTTTTTCTTTTTTTCAATATAATTCCTGAATTGCCGATAATAACACTTGCCACAGAGGGAATCGGAGCAAGATTCCTGAAAATTTTCTGGATTATTTTCCTTGTTCCCCTCGGAACTTTTTTATTCATGTATTTTTATCCTTCCCTTGAAAAAAAATCTGTGGAGGGAAAAATAAATCAGGAGCTTCCTTTTGCGACGATAAACATGGCTGCAATTTCAGGCTCAAGAATTGAACCGATAAAGGTATTCAGCATAATTGCAGCAACAAAAGAATATCCCAATCTTGAAAAAGAATTCAACAAACTTCTCAATAAAATAAATATTTATGGATATGATTTAGTTACAGCACTGAAAGATTCTGCTGTAAACTGCCCAAGCCAGAAACTTGCAGAGCTTTTCAATGGATTGGCGACGACAATAAATTCTGGAGGAGATTTGTTTGACTTCTTTGACAAGCGTTCGCAGAGCCTGCTTTTTGAATACAGGCTTGACAAGGAGAAAAAAACGAAAACATCAGAAACTTTTATGGACATTTACATCAGCGTCGTCATAGCTGCACCTATGATTTTAATGCTTCTTTTAATGATGATGAGAATAAGCGGGCTTGGAGTTGCATTAAGCACAGGAACGATTACTTTCCTTATTGTTGGCGGAGTTTCACTGATAAATATATTCTTCCTCATATTCCTACAATTAAAACAGCCGGAGACAATGTAAAACATGACAGAACAAAGTTCAGCACAAATAAAAATTCAGGAAAAATTTTCATAATGGAATTAAAACAAGTTCACTGGATTGGAATTTTTGCAGGAGTAATCATCATAGGACTTTCCTTTTTATTCTGGGGTTCAAGATTTTTCTTTTTTATTTTATGGTTTGGAATTTTAGTCGGAGTTGCTCCATTCGTTTTCACAATAATTCAACAGACAAGAGTTTCAGGAGAAAAAGAAGAAATGTTTTTAGAATTCACGAGAAATCTTGTTGAAAGCGTCAAGACAGGAACCCCAATAAGCAAGAGCATAATTAATATGAAAAAAAAGTCGTTTGGTGTTTTGAGCAAGCATGTTGAAAAATTGGCGAACCAGATTGCTCTCGGAATTCCACTAAGGGCAGCACTTCAGACATTTGCAAGAGATATAAACAATAATACAGTTACAAGAACAATTACATTAATCGGACAGGCAGAAAGAGCAGGGGGAAATATTGGGGAAATTCTCGAGGCTGTTGCAAAAGCAGTTGCTATGTCGGACAAGCTCAAGAAAGAAAGAAAAGCAGTTATATCGACGCTGACTGTCCAGGGTTACATAATATTTTTTGTTTTCATCATTATAGTTTTAGTCATGCAATTTTATATAATTCCAATGATATCAGGAATTGTCAGCACAGGAAGCTTGGGAATTGGAGGAGTTTCAGGAGGAGGAACAGAAATTGCAACAGAAGAAGTATCAAGGGCATTTTTGTATCTTCTTTTAATTCAGGGACTTTTCAGCGGACTGACAATAGGAAAACTTTCGGAGGGAGATATAAAAGCAGGAATAAAACATTCATTTGCATTGATTGTTTTGTCATTTTTAATATCTGCAGCAGCAAGTATTTTTTTCGGAGGATAAATAAAATGAAAATAAAAAACAAAAAAAGTTCACACGTCGGAATGATTATTTCTTTTGTTGTTTTTATTACATTTATTGTTTTTTTATATTCTGTTATAAGACCTGCAATAAGTACAGGACAGGACAAGAAAACAATTGCAGATTACCTTGTCGTGAAAATAATTGAAAATGTTTCCAGCAATTTAACGAGCACAAGCATTGAAATTGACAGTCATCATAATCCCAACAAGGATTGTATTATATTGAAAAATATTATGGCAATATCTGAATTAGTCCCAGAACCTCCAATCCCATATATGATAATAAAAAATGAGGATGGAAATGAGCAAGAAGCACATAACAATTACCCAACTTTTGATGCAGATTTAAAGATAATGAGAGATAGCCGAAGTGACAAATTTTTTAGGATATACTATTCTCCTGAATTTCCAAGATTGATAAGTGATTCAACATCTGGATGCAGGGCGATAGAGTTGAATGATTACAGCATAAGCATAATAAAAACAGGGAAATTTTCTTTTGAAAGTAATTTAAATTATTTAATAAATCATTACGAGGGCAATTATGAGCAACTTAAGACAGAATTAAATGTCCCTCCTGGAACTGAATTTGGTTTTGGTTTTATACAAAGCAATGGAACAAGAATAGATGTGGGGGAAATTCCTTCAACGGCAGATGTTTATGCAGCAGAAATTCCAATACAATATATTGACAATAGCGTTAATATTCAGTCAGGATTTATAAATATAAAAGTATGGTAATAATTATGAAGGACAAACATGGCTGGATAGAAATTGTTGAGGCATTTGTCGCGGTTCTTCTTGTAGCAGGAGTTCTCCTTATAATATTAAACAGAGGATATTTTCAGAGAAGTGATATTTCTGATCAAGTGTATAATGTACAGGTTTCAATAATAAGAGAAATACAGACTAATGATTCGCTGAGACAAGAAATTGCTAATGCCCCTGGGCTTCCTGTTGAATGGGAAGAACCAGAATTTCCGTCGGATGTAAGGGAAAAAATAATTACAAGAACTCCAAATTATCTTAAATGCGTCGGTAAAATATGCGAACTTAATCCTGATATTCCGTGCAGTCTTAGCGGGGGAAGTCTTGAAGAAAGTGCAGGAAAAGATGTTTATTCTGAATCAGGGGTAATCAGTGCAATACTTGGGCAGCAAGTTTACAGGCAACTAAATTTATTCTGCTGGACAAAATAAATGATAGCAAAAAAAAGATTCAAATTTTTGGAGCATACTGCTGATGTAAAATTTCAGGCATTTGGAAAAACAATTGAAGAGACTTTTAAGAATTCTGCATTTGCACTGAAAGAAACAATCTGCGACGAGACAGAAATAAAAGAAAAGAAAAAAAAGATTATAAGTATAAAACAAAAAGATTTGGAATCTTTGCTTTATAGTTTTCTCGAGGAGATTCTCTATTTGCTTGACGCAGAAGATTTTATTATCGCGGACATTAGCAAAATAAAAATTGACAAAAAATTTAATTTGAAGGCAACGATTATGGGAGACAAGGCATCAGATTATGAGTTTACAAATTCTGTAAAAGCCGTTACTTACAACGACATGTTTGTAATAAAAGAAAAAGAACCAGCCCCAAGAAATCCAAACAAGAAAATAGAATTTTGGAGAGCACAGGTTGTCTTGGATGTTTAATGAATTTTTTTCTTTGGAGGGTATGTTTTAACTATTAAGGGGTTACTACAGAAATATTTATAAATATTATATACATGAATTTTTTATGACAATTGATAAGTTGATTCTTAATGAAGCAGCAAAAGAGATAGGAGAACCCATAACTGAAGAACTTTCAAAAGTTTATGATAAGATGATAGACAAGATTCATGATAAAAATAAGGAATTGTCTGAATTTAAACTTGATGAAAGAGAAGTTGTTAAAGCCATAATTTCTGCTTATGAGATTTTCAAAAAATATAAATATGTGGATTTTATCTGCAAGACGGATTCAGAAACAAGAGAAGGATTTTTTGCTGTCGGGAATGGATATAAGTCTGCAAGCGAAGAGGATATGAATCTACAAAGAAGTTATCATGGATATGCTGACACATCGGGAAGCAGGGCAACAGCATATATCAAACCTGTTAACCAGCCAGCTTGTTTCTTTGAAGATTAATTAGAAATATAAACTCTTCCTTCTTAGTTCTTTGATGTCAGAAATGAAAAAAATTTCAAAAAATATTTATGAAATTCCGAAAGAAGGAAATATGAATGTTCCTGCAAGAATTTTTTCCAGCGAGAAAATTCTGGACAACATAAAAAAAGACAAGACATTGGAACAAATAAAAAATGTTGCCTGCCTTCCGGGAATAATAAATTATGCAATTGCTCTTCCTGACGCGCATCAGGGTTATGGCTTTCCAATCGGGGGAGTTGCTGCATTTGATTTAGACAAAGGAATAATTTCTCCGGGAGGAGTTGGTTATGATATAAACTGCCTAAAAGGAGATTCAAAAATCTTAAACGAATTTGGATGTTATAAGAAAATATTAGAAGTAGAAAAAGAATATCAAAAAGAATCACTTATAATTTTAGATAAACAAGAATTAAAATTCAAAAATTCAAAAATTTCTCTTTTTTTAAAGAAAAATTCAGATAAGATAATAAAGATAAAAACAAAATCTGGAAATGAAATTTTTGCGACAAAAGAGCACCCCTTTTTTACTGAAAAAGGCATGAAAGAAATTGATAAAGTTAGTTTAGGAGATAGGATATTATTGTATCCCTTTGAAGGGATAGAATACGAAGAGCCAAAGAAAATTTTGCTCATAAGTGAAAATGATATTGATAAATTGGATAAAAGTCCAACATCTAAATTGCAGATAAAAAATAAATTGGAATCGCTAGGATTATTGCCTTTGTATTTAGATAACGAAAAATTACCTTACATTTTAAAGATTATTGGCTTTATATTTGGAGACGGAAATCTAAGTCTGGAAAAAAATCCCCAAGTGGGTTTTTATGGAAATAAAGAAGAATTAGAATTAATTAAAAAAGATATTGAAAAAATAGGATTTGCTACAAGTATCTTTTCTAGGCAGAGAAGACATAGGATTAAAACACAATATAAAGAATATGAGTTTGAAAGAGAGGAATTTTCTCTAAAAAGTGATTCAAGTGCATTCAGCATTCTGCTCTATCTTTTAGGAACCCCGAAAGGAAATAAATCTAAACAAGATTATATTATTCCTTCTTGGATTATGAATTCTGTAAAATGGTATAAAAGATTATTTTTGGCAAGTCTGTTTGGTGCAGAACTAAGCTCGCCTAAAACTATGACAAATAATAAATTTAATATGTATGGACCTATTTATTCTATTAACAAAGAGAATATTCTCCATGGATTTAATTTTGTAAATCAAATTTCTGCTATTCTCGAAGAATTTAAAATTGAAAGTGTGCTCTTAAAATATGGTACTAATGAGGTAAACGGGACAAAATCCAATCGGATAAGATTAATGATTTATCCCACATCAAAAAATTTACTAAATCTCTTTTCAAAAATTGGCTATGAATATAATCTTAAAAAAACAAAACTGGCAAATGCTGCAATAATTTGGCTTAAGCAAAAAGAAAAGATTTTACAATTTAGAGAAAGGACCATGCAAAAAGCTAGAGAAATGAAATTAAAAGGCATTACAAAAAGCAAAATAATTGAATGTTTATCTTCAGAATATTCCAATAAATATTTTATTGACAAATCTATTTATTATCAAGATTATGGAAGAACTGGAAGCAGGATTGCTTATTGTTTTATAAGTTTCAATGAGTTTGTAGAAATGAATTGTTATGGAAATGACGGATTTGTATGGGATGAAATAGAATCAAAAGAAGAAATAGATTATAATAATCTTGTATATGACTTTACGATAAATGATGAAAATCATAATTTCATTGCTAATGGATTTGTTGTTTCAAATTGTTCTGTTCGTTTGCTGAAAACAAATCTTACAAAAAAAGATATTTTAGAAAAACAAAAAAAAGTTGTCGATGCTCTTTACAGAAAAATTCCTTCGGGAGTAGGAAGAGGAAGCAAGTATAATATTTCGAGAAGCGAATTGAACAAATTGCTTGAAGGTGGAGCAAAATATTTTGTTGACAAAGGATTTGGCGAGAAAGAAGATTATCTGCACATGGAAGAGGAAGGATGCCTGAAAGACGCTGATGCAAGCAAAGTTTCTGACAGAGCAATAAAAAGAGGAATTGGACAACTTGGAACTTTGGGGGCGGGAAATCATTTTCTTGAAGTTCAGTTTGTTGATGAAATTTTTGATGAGAAAGTTGCAAAAGTGTTAGGAATTAAAAAAGGGCAGATAACAATCATGATTCATTGTGGTTCAAGAGGGTTAGGACATCAAGTAGCAAGTGATTACATAAAACTGATGGAAGATGAATATTGTTTTGCAAATCTTCCCGACAGGGAACTAATTAATGCACCGATAAAAAGTAAATTGGGAAAAGATTATTATGCTGCAATGTGCTGTGCTGCAAATTTCGCTTTTGCAAATAAACAACTTATTACTCATTGGATTAGAGAGGAATTGAAAGATATTTTTCCTAAAATAAAAATTGATGTTGTTTATGACATCTGTCATAATATTGCAAAGTTTGAGGAGCATATTATTGACGGGAAAAATAAAGAAGTATGCATTCATAGGAAAGGCGCAACTCGTGCATTTGGTCCAGGCAGAAAAGAAATTCCAGAAGATTACAGAAAAATCGGACAGCCAGTTCTTATTCCAGGAAGTATGGGAACAGCATCTTATTTATTGATTGGAACAAAGAAAGCAGAAGAACTGACTTTTGGAAGCACTGTTCATGGAGCAGGAAGAATTTCAAGCAGAAGCAAGGCAATGAGGGAACTGAAAGGAGAAGATATTAAAGAAGAACTTAGGGAAAAAGGGATTGAAGTTCAAGCAGGAAGCTGGAAATCTCTTGCAGAAGAAGCCCCTGAAGCTTACAAAGATATCGACGAAGTTGTCAAAGTTGTCGACGATTTAGGCATAAGCAAGAAGGTAGCAAAAATGAAGCCAATGGCTGTGATTAAAGGGTAATTTCTCCCTTTATCGTAGTAACAACCATAATATTTAAATAGTTCAATATGTTAAATAAATCATGGTAAAGAGCTTGATAAATAAACTAAGAAAGGGAATTCTAATAGCAACTGCTGGGCTGATTTTTCAGGGATGTGAGTTGCCAGAACCTACTCCTTATCCTACTGGTGAAGCAACCAGCGAGCCAACTGCTGTTGTAACTGCTGAACCAACTCCAGAAATAACTCCAGAACCTACTCCTATTCCCCCAGTAAGAATTTATGGGAATTTGCAGGATAATGAAACAGATACAAATAAGCCTGGGGAAGTAAAATTGTATATTGATGATATTTTAAATCAAACTGACGGCGACGGAAATGACTTTAGTTTCTCTGTTCCTTCTGGCTCAAATGTAAAATTAAAAGGAAAGATAAATGAAGGACTTGGAAGTTATGTAAGAACAGTAAATCTTGAAAATGTTACAGAAGATGAAAATGTAAATTTAAGGGCTGTTCCTTATCCAGACTTTGACACAGACGGAGATTCAGATATTGATGCAACAGATTATTTGAATTTCAGGACTCATATGAATGAGACAAATATCTCTAAAGTTCTTCGAGGAGATGGTAAGGAATGGGGACTTTTAAAATGGAATTTAGACAATCAGTTTCTTGGTATTAAAATTTACAAAAATGATGATGGCTCTTCTTTTACTCAGGAACAGGCAGAATTTATCAGAGACAAAATAAAAGAAAATGGAAATATTGAACAGTTCATTGAAGGAAGGCAATTAGATAACAAAATAGAAATAATTGAGGAAGAATTTACATCTCCTGCTTCTTATTATTATATATCGGTTATTCCAGATTCAGTTATGGCACCACCCGGAAGAACTCAGCCTTTTTTCATAAATTACAGGGAGATACTAAAAGTAATAATTGAAATGGACCCGGATTGTGTTCGTTCTGATAATCCTGCATTAATTCACGAATTTGGACATGCATTTATTGCTCCAAATATTTTTGATGGGCATGCTCATACATTGTCTCCAGAAGATACAATTATGAGACCCGCAGACAGCACTATTTTTCAGCCAGGAGTTGCGGACATAAAAGCGGGAAAACTCGTTTATGAAGATACTTATAATCCTGGTGAGAAGTTAGATGATATTTTGGGCATGGGAAGTTTGTAAATAGTTTTAATTAAAAAATAGTAACAGAATAGGAAAATTTAAAAATATATAAAATTTGTATTTTTATGTATCATAAATCATTTTATATTGAAGATATAAGTGGAGGAAAAAATAGTATTTTGATTCAAACTTCTAATGGGAATATATTATATGAAAAACTAGCAAATACTATCCATATTGGTGCAGAAGAATTAAAAAGCCTACAAAATAAAGCGGAATCAATTCAATATAATCCTCAATTTGAGTCTGAATCTCTAAAAAGAAGAAAGAATGAACAACTTGAATCTTTAGTTCTAAATATCACTGAAAGTTGTAATTTTGCTTGTTCTTACTGCATTTATTCTGGAGAATATGAAAATGAACGTCATGAAAATAATTTAGATATGAACCTTGAAACTGCAAAAAAAGCAATTGATCTATTTATCCCAAAATCGAAAAATCCTGCACTAATTTCTTTTTATGGGGGAGAACCTTTAAACAATATGGGTTTAATCAAAGAAATAACAGATTACATAAAAAAAACTTATCCAAAAAAAATATCTGTCTTTTCAATGACAAGTAATTTTTATAACGCAGATAAATTTTTAGATGACATAATTAAAAATGAAATTCATATAAACATAAGTCTTGATGGACCAGAAAATATACATAATAAGAACAGAAAACTTAAAAATGGTAAACCGACATATAGCAGAATAATAGAAAATTTGAAGAAGTTTGAAGAAATATCACCAAAATATGCAGAAACTCATTTTTCTTATAATATTACTTGTGATAATCCAAATGATTTATCTAGAATAGTAAAATTTTTTCAAGAAAATAAACAGTTTATTGTTTCTAGAATTAATATGACTGAAATGAAAGGATCAATAAAAAGAAAAATAAGAACTCCTAATCCTTCAGATATTTTTAATTTTATGTCAGACTATTCAAATTTAATTCTTTCTGAAGAAGATCCGAGTGTATTAAGAAAATTTTTTGATTCAGGCTTAAAAGATATAACCATGAGAAGTATAGGAACAATGCCGGAAAAATTGATGCTTAATGGATGTTGTTATCCAAGTAATAGGAAATTATTTGTAGATACAAGAGGACAATTTTATATGTGTGAAAAATTTGGAAAAAGAGCTTCTATTGGAGATGTAGATGATGGAATAAAACAAAATTTAATAAATAATCTAATAGAAAGATTTTTAGAAATAAGAAATGAGTATTGCACTAATGGCTGTTGGGCACAACGTCTCTGCAATCCTTGTATTCAATCTTCAAAAGACCCTAACCAAGATATTTCAAAAAAAGGTTTAGCTCAAAGTTGTGATTTAAATAAATCTCAAATTTTAATTGCATTAACTAATTATGCTATTTTGTCTAAAGAAAATAGAAACTTACTTGAAAGATATGTTCTACAATTAAATAAAATCGGGAGGTAAAAATGCAAATGTATATAACAAGAAAAACAAATTTGGAAAGAAATTATCAAATTGGTTTAGATAAAACCATAATTGAAGAGTTTAAAACAGCATCATCAAAAGTTGCGGATATTGAAGGTATGTGTATGGCTTTAGGAGATTGTCCTTCTTGTCCAAGTTGTGTATGTGCAGATTTTTTAGGGGCAGAATTTACTACATCTATTGGGATTGCTGCATCAACACCAGCATTACTTGCATGTAAAGTAGCACTAGTTTGTCCTTAATTACGGAAAATCACACTCACTCAAAAATTTTATTATTTCTTTTTTCTTTTTTTCATTTAACTTTTTTTTAGATAAAAATTCTTTAAGAGATTGTGGATTTAATAAGAGATATTTCTCTTTAATTCTTCTTAAATTTTTTAATGCTTCTTCTAATCCTTCCTTTTTTTCTTTATATCTTCCTTCAGATAAAAATCTTTCCCAAGTATTTTCCAGATAGTCTAAAAAAGGAGACATTCCTTTCCCAAGAAGTGATTCTATAACTAAAGTTCTATTACTTTTAGTTAAAACAGCAAGTTCATCTATAGTTTGAAGGAATTCTTTATTAATATCTAAAGAGATTTTTTTTCTGACATTAAATGGTTTATTCGTTATTTTTTCCATGTAGTAATAATATTATTATATTATTTAAATATTTCTAATTTAATTTGCAAGTTTTTCTTCCATAAAAAAATCAAAGTAAAACATTTTTTAAACCTTGCTTTGTTGAGATTTTTATGAAGTTTATATTAGCAACACAAAAGGATTTTGAACAATTTTTACCAATAAAGAAAGATTTTTTTAATGATTATAATATTTCAGAAAAGTCAAGAGATTTTATCTTAAGGGAATTTGAAGAATATATCCTAAAGGGAGCAATTGTCTTAGCAATTGAAAATAAAGAAATCGTTGGATATTTGGCAGGAGAAATTGAAAATAATCCTTATGAAAGATTTGGATATGTCTCAGAAATTTTTGTTAAAAGAGAATACCGCGGAAAAGGAGTTTCTACCAAACTCAAAGATAGATTTTTAGAATTTCTGAAAGAAAGAAAAATAACCCTCTGCAGAATTGAAGTTAATCCTGATAATCCCGCACAAGAAGCATATAAAAAATGGGGATTTAAGATTGATAAGTACAGGATGAGTTTAAAGTTTTAAAAAATCTTGAAGAATTAAAAAAAGCATAAGATATCTTTTTTATTTCAACAAAAATATTTATAAAACACATTTCCATTGATTAATTATGAAAAAAGATGTGGTGATGAAATTATTTTTTACAGCAGTTATGTTTACATTTTTATTGTCGGGAATTTTTGCTGCGGCTCCTGCTCCTGACACATGCGCAATAACAACAAGGGCAGATTGTCCTGAAACAGTAGGATTAGGAGGGACTCATATTATAATGGGACTTTCTTCTGCAACAAACAGCCACGGAGAATTTCCTGATGCTGAAACTTATGATTATGTTTTATGCTGTGCTTTCGGCGATGGCTTTACAGATGAAGTATGCACAGATGAAAATGAAATAATAAGATTGTCTTCTACAACAAATGCTCATGCCGAAAGTCCAGAGGGAACAGCATATAATACAAAAATTTGTTATGAAGATTTACAATGTGTGGATAATGTTGATTCTTGTCCAGCAGATTATGTCGGAATTCTTTCTCTTTCAGATGTGACAAATGCTCACATCGGAGCCTTTGAAGATTATGATACAAAAATATGCTGTACAAGTGACCTTTATTTAGAAGTTGGATGCATCATAACAGATGCCCGATGGAATGTTGCTGAAGCACAGGAAAATGAGACTGTTTTTTTAAGAGTTAATGGAACTTCTAACTGTTTAGGAAAAAGCATAACATTTGACGTTGCTGGAGGAAGTGAAGAAGTTGCAGCTCAGCCTTTGTCTGTTGCTTTTACAGGAACAAACGGGCTTGGTTCGTGGAAAGCTGAACACCAAGTGAAATTATTATTATTTGATGAAGAATACTATTTTGATGCTTTACTGACGAAGAATCCATTAATTGTCAGAACAAGTGAAGTTCCGGAATTAGTAGTTACAGAGAGAGATTGGGGAGCTTATGAAGATGTTGATTCATGCGATGATTATGAAAATGAACCTGATTGCGAGAGTGATGTTGTTGATGTTGCTTCAGCAAGCAGTCCTCCAGAAGTTGACTGCGAGAGTGAAGAATTTGCCTGCGGATGTACTTGGGATGCAGACGAGGGAACTTGCGGTTTTGGTTATACTGAGATCACAGAAGAAACTTGCGGAACTCCTGTTGTGGGACAAGGATGCAATTATGGATGTACTCTTTGTGATGATGCAACAACAGGACTTTACTGCAATGTTGGTTCAACTTGTCCTTCAGGAGAAACACCAACAGGAAATAACGACGATGTTTGCGATTTTGGAGAAGGCTGTTTAAGCGCTGATTGCGTTGACGGAGAACAGGATTCATGTGCTTCAGAACTTTATTGCTTAGCAGACAAATGTTCATCTGTTGAAGGCCCGCCACTGACAGTAGGACAATGTATAATTTCCCAGGAAGTAATACAAGAATGTGATGAGTCAGGAGAAAAAATAGTGAGATTCGTTGCAACCTGGACAGGCTTAGAATCAGATCCAAGAAAAGCTGCCTGTGATGAAAAAGAAGGAGAATTCACAGTCAAGTGTCCTGCACAAGTTCAGCTTCCATTCTTTGATTATATTGGAATTATCACAACAGTATTGGCAATTGCAGGAATTTATGTCTCTATGATTTTAAGGAAAAAATTTAAGAAAACAAAAGACAAGAAAAATAAAAAATAATTCTGTAAATATTTATAAATCGTTTTTAGCTTATACTAATGAATAAAAATGACTGAAACAAAGTTTCAGCACAAATACAAAAAGAGGAACTTTTTACATAATGGTGAAAAATATATCAAAAAAAATTGCATTTTTTGTTTTTATAATTTTTTTGTTTAGTTCTGTTTCTGCATTCACAGTAAAAAATTTTTCTATACAGGATTCTTATCCTGCAGGAAGCACGATAAAAGGATGGATTAACATCAGCCTTGAAAATGAACCAATCGGCGCTATAGTAAGCAGTTCTACAGGAGGCACAATATCTTTACTTGATTTGCTAAAGAAAACATCCAATAAAGGATTTAATTACACTTGCAATCCAAATTCATGCAAATTTAATTATGAAACCTCAGGAAGTCCTGAAAATTTGAAAACATTTAATCTTGAAGAAGGGGAATCAGCTTTGTTTGGATTTGAAATATTTGGCAATCCTGTTACAAATATAAAAGAGTTCAAATTAAATTTATCAAGCAATAATCCTGAAACAGAAAAGTTTCCTTTATTCATTGACATTTTAGACGACGGCACAGAAGATTGGCAGGCATATAATTCTACCAACGAGTTTGGCAGTGAAAACTCCGGATGTTTTGTAAGAATAGACACTGAAGAAGGAGGATTTGGAACTAATGTGTTTTGTGAAGAGATTACATTATCAGAAAGTCCAAAATTAAAAATAGGAGCATATGTGACAGGCAACAACGCAGCAAATTTCAAGTTGAATATCAGCAGAATAGGAGTGAGCGGGAAATCAGGCTCTTGCACAAAAAGCTTGAGCGGTACAGGAATACAGAGAATAGAATGCGACGCTAAAGATTCAAGCAATAGAGATTTTTCTGTTAAAAGAGGAGAATCAGGAACTTATTTAGTATGCATAACTCAAACATCAGGGACTTCTTACACAATTAAGTATGAAAGAGAATCACCATCATGCGGCTTCAGTTCATCTGCAAAAGAAATTTCTCAGGATTTTGATATCTTTGCACAGCAGAGCAAATATGTCTCAAACATGAAATTTACATTAAACAATGAAGAGCTGACAAGGGCAGGAAGCAAGCTGACAAATATAGAAACAAATCTGACAAAATATATCTTAAATTTATACGGCAATAATTGTGAAGACGGATGCATAATACCAATAAAGATTTTTGCAGGAGTTGACCAGACAATAGAAATTTCAGGCGCTTCATTTGGGTATACAAGCAGCGGAGTTGATGAATACACAGGAATGCCTGGAACAGACAGATATGACAATATTTATGACATAGAAAAAACAAACGCGACAGTAAGTTCGGGATTTAAAAAATTGTATATAGATGACGCAGGATTTACAGCACCAGCAACAAAAGGGAATCATACTTTTTCAATAGCAATTGACGGAGAAAATGTCCTTTCAAAAAAGATTTTTGTCAGCGAGTCAATTAACATTCAGTCTGTCACTCCAACAACGACAGCAGTTAAATTTCCCACAACATTTAAAGTTACAACAACAGGCAAGAATATAACAGGATATAATTGGAATTTTGGCGACGGAGTTACTGAAACCACAGCAACAAATACAATTAAACATACTTATAGTGCTCTCGGAACATATACCCTGAAAATAACAATTAACAGCCTGAAAGGAAGCTTATCTAAAAACTTCAATGTAACTGTCGGGCCTGCTTCGGAAATTGTTCCTTCACTTCTTAGTGAAGCTGATTCAAGCGTTGAAAATATAAAAAATAAAATAAAAAATTTTTCTCAATTTGAGCAGGACAGCATTGAGAGCACATTAAATTTAAGTTCAGTTGAAGAGACTCTCGGCAGATTAAATGATGAAGCATTAGCAGCAGTTTCAGAAAGTGATTATGAAGCTATACTTGCAGAATTACTGAAAATAAATCTTCCTGTAACTGTAGCAAAAACTGCAACCAGCGAAGGAGTTGTATTTTATCCGACGGCAAGCAACATTAATCTTGATGCATTAAAAGAAATTGGCGGAGGGAATTACACTGCAGGAAAAGATGATCAATATAAAGAAGCAATTTTAGGATGGTACAATAATTACATTGAGAATAGTCTGATATACAGCGAGATTTCTTTAATTTACGACGACAGAGAAGAACCATTAAAACTTTTCAACATGCACATAATAAAAAAAGGAACAGATTCTGCATACTTAATAATAAAAGATATGGATAAATTTTTCCTGCAAAATGAACAGGAATATTCTGAAAAGGATGGATATTTTTATACAGATCTTAACGGAGGAAAAGATATTGCTTTCTCTACAACAGAAACAGAAATTGATTTTGTAAATGTCCCAATGTTTATTTCTCCTGCATTGAACAATCTGGTGATAGTTGAAATAACTTCCCCAAAGAAAATAAACTGGACTCTTCCAGTGATTATCATTGTAATAATTATTTTAATTGCATTAACTCTCTGGGTAATACTGCAGATTTGGTACACTAAGAAATATGAAAATTATTTGTTTAAAGACAGGAATCAATTGTACAATTTAGTAAACTATATCGGCGATGCAAAAAAGAAAAATGAAAATGACAGCAATATTTCTTCCAAATTAAAAAAATCAGGATGGACTTCGGAGCAAGTCAGATATGCATTGAGAAAATATGAAAGAAGGAATACAGGACTTCCTGAAATAATTCCTATAAGGAAACTTCTGGAAGGCTTAAAAAATAAGAACCGAGGTTCCTAATACCTCCGATGAATCTTTTCGCTTCCGCGACTAGAACCGAAGAAATGACGACGGAGAAAATGAGGAAAATATCATTTCATTACTGAAATATTTATAAAGCAGAACGACGATTTCATAATAATGAAAAATAGGAGATTTTCCAATGTCCTCGGACAAAGTCCTGCGATACAAAAATAGGAGATTTTGCATAATGACTGAACAGGAAATTCAGCACAAATACAAAATAGGAGATTTTGCATAATGGCAATAAAAATTTTCAAAAATTTTTTCAAAAGGATTCTCGGTAATTTATTCAAAAATAACAAAGAAATAAAACTTGGATTCTACGGTCCGCCAAACGCGGGAAAGACGAGCCTTGCAAATAGAATATGCAAAGATTTTACTGGAGAAGAAATAGGAACAATAAGCAAAGTTCCTCATGAGACAAGACAAGTTCAGTTCAAGGAAAAGGTTGAAATAAGCTACAAGGGAAAGAAAATGGTTTTCAAAATGATAGACACCCCCGGAATTGCTACAAAAATAGATTATGAAGATTTTCTAAAATTCAAAATGCCAAAGAAAGAAGCAAAAGAAAGGGCAAAAGAAGCAACGCAGGGTGTCATTGAAAGCATTAAATGGCTTGATGACATGGATATGGTTGTTGTTGTTCTTGACGGAACAGAAAATCCTTATAATCAAGTAAATATAACAATAATAGGAAATTTAGTGGCAAGAAAAATTCCTGTGCTTATTGTAGCAAATAAAATTGACTTAAAAAAAGCAGACATAAAAAAGATTGAGTCAGCATTTCCGGAATATGAAGTCATTGGAATAAGCGCGAAATTCGGCGACAATCTCGAAGAGTTTTATGAATCAATATTTAAATTATCAAAAAAGGTTTAAAAAGAATATTTTGTTTTATATAAAATGACAGAACTAAAGTTCAGCACAAATAAAAATTTTCAAAAATTTTCATAATGACAGACAAGAAAAGGGGGGGAAAACATTTAGGGAATATAAAAGGATTTTCTATTCAATTTTTTCCTTATTCAGAAATAAAGGGACTTGACAGCGACGGAAGAATAAAAAAAATTCTTAATATAATTCTTGACAATAATATTATTATTTTACAAGGGAGATTAACTGCAAATGAAGAAGCAAGATTGATTGGAGACACGATGGCAATGATTGGACACGTGAAAAGTTTCAGAGGAATTGAACTTGCAGTAATTTCAGGAAGTGGAAGTGACAGCATTCTTGGGAAAATGGCGAAAGGAGTTGCAAATGTTTTAGCAGGCGGGGATTTCAGTTCGATAACAATTATAGGACCTGCAAGCATTGTGAAAGAGATGAAAAGAAATCCTAAAAAGATAGAATTGCTGTTAAATAGATAATTTTATGTTTCATACAACAATCTTCGTTGTTGGAAGAAATCCTAAGAAGATAGAACTTTTATTGAATAGATAACAATAATCATTAAAAAGATAATTTTATTTTGTCTTTAATGAAAAATTATATAGGTGTTACAGGAATTGCAAATATTTCTGATAATGTAACAACTGCAAAGAGCATTATGGAATCAGGGCTTGATTTTTATATAAACAAGCCTCATGTTACGATTGGCTTTTTAGTGAATAGCAAAACCTTACATAGAATTCCAGCAAAAGAGGAAAAAATTCCTCACCAAAGATATGCTCCTGTGAGTTCTCTAAGGAGAATTATGGAATATTCAAAAAAATATGCATTAAATTCAATTCATTTCAGCGCTAAAGAGGACGACAATCTAGATGAAGAAATAAAACAAATTTTTCAAGAAGGGAATATTTACAAAGATTATTTGTGCAGAACATTACAATTAAATGTTGCATTGCCCGGAAAAAGAAGATTAGAAAATATCTTGAAAGAGTTTCCAGAGATGTCGATTATTCTTCAGATTTCTAAAAAAGTTTTGGAAGATAAAGAGAACATTGCAGAAAAAATTAAAGATTATTCCGGATTAATCCAAGGAATATTAATAGATGCTTCTGGGGGGAAAGGGAAAGAATTAGATATTGATTTATCTGCAGAAATTTATAACAGAGTAAAAGAAAAATCTCCAGGGTTAGTTATAGGAATTGCGGGAGGATTAAATCCTTGGAACGTTCAAGAAAAAATAAAATTATTCAGAGAAAAAATAAAATCAAAAGATTTTTCAATTGATGCAGAAAAAGGATTGAGAATTTATGAAGAAGATCAAAATGGGAATATAATTATAGACATGCTTGATCCGAATTTAGTCAGAGAATATATTCTTCATGCAATGAGGGGTTTTGAAAATTAGTATATTTATATTATAGACAATCAATAAATTTATTAATCTGGAACTTTATGGTATGTCATGCTCACTAATTTTAAAATAAACAATATCAATTTATAATGCCACACCAATGCGTACACTGCGGAACATTATATCCTGCTGGAAGCAAGGAACTTCTTGATGGTTGCAGTAACTGTCACAGCCATTTCTTTTTTTATATTAAAGATGAATTTTTTAAAAAGGCAACAGAAAATCCTATTGAAATTCCTATTGAAGAAAAAAAGCATATTGAAAAAGAAATAAGAGAAATGGCAGGAATTATTGAAGAAAGTATCCCTGTAATTTTAGACATTGAATCTGTAAGAGTTACGGGCGACGGGAAATTTGAAATTGATTTGGTAAATCTCTTCAACAAGAAAAGGCCATTAATTTACAAGATTGAGGAAGGAAAATATATAATTGATTTAGCGTCGACATTAAATCAAAATGTGAAAGATTTGAAAGAAATTCAGAATCCTGATTAATGAAACTTTTATATAATTAAAAACATTTCTTAGTGGATGAAACAAATTAATCAAATTTTAAAAGACACCCTGATTAAAATAAATCCCTCAAAAGAAGATTTAATTTCGATTAATAATTTTTTGAAAAAGTTTATTTCTGAAACTGAAAAAAAACTGAAAGCAGAAAAAATAAATGCAGAGGTTTTTGTTGGCGGGAGTTTTGCAAAAAAAACTTTGATAAAAAAAGGACTATATGACATAGATATTTTTGTAAGATTTGATGAAAAATACAAGGGAAAAGATATTTCCAAACTTCTTGAAAAAATAATTGGAAAAGGAAAAAATGTTTCATTAATTCATGGCTCACGTGATTATTTCAAGATTGAACCAAAAAATCAGAATTTTTTTATTGAGATTATCCCTGTAATAAAAGTGAAAAATCCAAAAGAAGCAGAGAATATAACTGACTTGTCTTATTTTCATGTTAATTATGTAAAGAAAAAATTGGGTACAGGAAAAATGCTTGAAGAAGTAAGATTAGCAAAGGCATTCTGCCATGCAAATAAATGCTACGGAGCTGAGAGTTATATCAATGGATTTTCAGGATATGCTTTGGAATTATTATTGGGGTATTACAAAGGATTTTTGAATTTTGTAAAAGCTGTGACAAAAATAAAAAATAAAGAAATAATTGATATTGAAAAATTATACAAAAACAAACTTGAATTGAATATGAATATGAACGGCGCCAAAATGAGCTCGCCGATTGTTCTTATTGATTCAACTTACAAAGAAAGAAATGCCTTGGCAGCACTTTCTAAAGAAACTTTTGAAAATTTTCAGGAAGCCTGCAGAAAATTTTTGAAAAATCCGTCGGCAGAAATGTTTGAAGCAAAAGAAATTGATTTTGAAAAAGCAAAGAAAAAAGCGCAAAAGAATAATTTTGAATTTATTTTGCTGGAAGCAAAAACAGAAAAACAGGAAGGAGATGTTGCTGGAAGCAAACTTGTAAAATTTTACAAGCAATTGAGCGGAGAGTTTGAAAAATTTTATGAAATAAAAGACAAGGGATTTGAATATAACGGAGAAAAAGAAGCAAAGTATTTTTTTGCTGTCAAAAGAAAAAAAGAAATTATAATTTCAGGACCTGAAACAAAAGACAAAAGAGAAAATATAAAAAGGTTCAGAATGAGGCACAAAAATGTTTTTGAAAAGAATGGAAAATTATATGCAAGAGAAAAACTTGACAAGAAAATTAATGAATTCTTCAAGGATTGGATGAATGCAAATTCACAGAAAATTATAGAGATGTATATCAGCGAATTAAAAATAGAAAATTAGAATTTAATGTTTGCATTAAGAAAAATATTATTTTGGCTGTCTATTTCTCCATCATAATTTGATGTTTTATTTTCATATCCAAAATTTACATTAAAGTTTTTTATTGGAATATACAAGCTGGCACTGAAATTAAACTTATCAGGACAGAAATCATAACCTGATTTAGTAAAATCACCTTCCAAGTTTATTCCTAAATTTTTATTTCCAAATTTTATTTCTGCTCCAAATCCCTGCTCACAGTTTTTTAAAATATAATAAGGGTCAATTGAAAAGTTGATATCATCTATTTCTGCATCAAAAACAATCCCTGTTTTTAATTCCCGCAAATTGAATGCATAACTTGCATTAGGATTTAATCGCTCATTAACTAATCCAAGCTGGGCAATGCAATAAGGATTTAGATTAAAATCACCGAGGGAAATTTTATATGAATTTCCTATTTCAGATAAAAAATCATAAAACATGGTTGAATCATTTCTATTAATAACTTCTCCGGCAGTTCTTGAAGAAAAATTAATACCCTGCTTGTTATTTGTTTTTATCGTTAAATCCCCAGAAAAACCCCATAAAAAATTATCTGAACTTGTATCATGAAGATTGCCACATACAAAATTTGCATTTGGATGCAAATCAATAATATCAAAGATTGAAAAATTGAAGTCATATCCAATTTGTGATAAGAACATTTTTTCAAGAGTTCCAATCTTTGCAAAAAATCCAAAAGAATTTACTTTAACAGCAGTTTGATAATTATCGACATCAAGAATAATTTTTGTCGAGGCAGGATTTTCAGTTTTTTTAAATAAAGAATTTTTTAATGATTGTAAAGATTCATCATATCCGATAAAATCAAGAAAATTTCTTCCATCTCTTGTGATTAATCTATATTTGAATTTGTTTTTATCATAAAATAAATGCTGGAATGCAACAGCATCTCTATCCTTTTGATACATTTCCAATAGTTTTTCTACATTTTTTGAATCAGATATAAAAATATCACCACCATCAATTATTGCAGTTCTTCCATTTTCTAATTTTAAGATATCATATGCATGATTAGCTGAAGTTCTCCCTGCAACAACATCGGTTTTTATTCCAGCATTTTCTGCAAGCTCTTCAATATCAGAAGATATATGCCTGCATACATAACCCCCTTCTGATGAATAATGTTTATCATACAAAATCTGACTAATTGCTGCCAGCAAGATTAGTTTTTGATTTTCAGAAAAAATTGGATTTTCCATAAAATGCTGATAAGCATCAATATCTTTTATATCATCTTTAAAAGGATATAATAAAAGTTCTAACTCAAGTTTTTCAAAAGGAGTAATTTCAGGGGCATTTTCAGATAGGTACAAATTGCCATCATCTCCATAAATGACATCTGATTTTTCATATTCTAAATTTTTACCGGGGATTTTTGTGTTATAATTAATTGTTAAATCAATTTTTGATTTCGGCTCTTCTGCCAAAGCAGGATTTGCATTAAACAAAGAAGCAGAAAGAGCTCCTACCAATAAAATATTTTTCAACCCTTTTCCCATTTATTTTTCTCCAATGGCTCTTTCAAACAAAGATGCAAAAGATTCTGCGAAGAAATCAGAATTAAGCCAAACTGCAACATCGTCGCTGTCATTTCCGTTTCTTGAAAGATAGAAAACAATTTCTTTTCTGTCAATTATAAAAAATTTGGAATCAATTTCTATTTTTTTTATTTTTATAGACAATTTATTTTCCATTTCCTTAATTAGTTCAGAATCTCCTGACAAAGCCATTTTAATTTTAACTTTTGATTTCTGAAGAGGTTCAAGAGTTTGCACAAAAAGTTTTGTCTTTGATTTTATATCTTCGGCATTTGCACAAATTATTACTTCTTTCTCCGCATTTTTTATTACTTCTTTCAGGAAATTTGAAATGTTCATTTTTCCCCTGAGAGATGCAGAAAGTTCTTCTTTTTTTACAGGGTTTAATCCTTCTTTATACAATTCATCAAGTTTCAGGAACTCATCTGTTTCTTTTAATTTTGACAAGTCTTTTACTCTTTCTTCTGCAGTTTTTCTTACATCTTCTTTCATTCTTTCAAGAATCATGTGAGGCTTTACTCCAAGATATTTGACTGGTTTTCCCATTCTTATAATTGCAAATCCTTTTTTCTCCAAGCTTTCAAGAACGTCGTAAGTTCTGCTACGAGGAACACGAGAAATAACTGCAACTTCTCCTACAGAAGCAACCCCCTTGCTAAGCAAAGCTAGCCAAACCTTTGTTTCATAAAGATTCAAATTGAAATGATCTTTTATCCTGTTTGTTAAATCCTGTGCTAATATCATAAAAAGTTTTAAGAAAGATTATTTATAAAGTTAATGGTTTGTTGTTACTAAGGAATTGAGACAAATCAGAGAAAGAAACTAAGAATTAATCCCAATAAAATTCCCCCTGTTATGAAAGGCATTGCAGGATAGAATTTCTTTTTTTCTGAGAACATAAATAATAATCCTAATCCTAAAGTTGCTCCTATGATTACAAAGAGAGCAGGAATTAATCCCCCATTAAATACGAGACCAAATGGCAAGTTTATTGGAGTCATTTTTAAAATAACTCCGGCAGTTATTATTGGGAATACAATATCTCCTCCGCCGAGAATTGCAATATTAACTTTTATTTTTTTATTTTTTGTTTTTGCCTTCTTCATTTTTTTAATTTGCATTCTTATTTTTTTAGAGATGTAAGGAACAAAAAATCCTGAAAATACTTTCAGATTATTTATTTGATATTTCGCCATTTTCTGCATTATCCCGGAATGCCAGACTGCCCAAATGTCATATGCTGAAATTAACAATAACAAAACAAGAATTGACCAGAAATTTAATATCAGAACAAAAACTGAAGCAATTCCCGGATAAATCAGAAGTTCTGTCAGGTTATGAATAATAAAATTTCTTTTGAAAATTTTTATGAAACCAAGAATTATTGATACTGCAATTATTGGTATTGTAAAATAAATTGTCTTTGGAAAAATTGCATTGAATGTTATAAACAAAGCGATGCTTACAACAACAAAGAACCAAATTCTTAAAACAAAATCAATCTTGAATTTTGTCAGAAGGAATAAAATTACAATTGCAAAAATAAATGCTATAATTATTGAAGTAAAATAAATTCCAAAATCGGATTCTACCTGAACTTCAGGTGGCTGAATCCAAGATAATGCTGGATTATCTGTTGTCTGAATTGTTCCGTTTATTTCCTGAGTAATATGAAAAACATCAGAATTTATTGCATATAATCCAATTAATTGCGTGACTATGAACATTGCCAGCAAAAGAATTGTCATTGGAATATTATGCTTCACTTGTAAGACACCTCCGGTTTCTTGACACTCAATTTCCCACTAAATTTGCGGTCACGCCTGATACACCTCATAATTATTTTTAATTGAAAGATATTTTTAAATGTGAGGAAGAATTAAGTTTTTATCTCCCACTGGCAATTACCACTGCAAGTTATTTTTATATAACACATTGCAGCACTAGAAGTATAAGACCAACTAGACCATGAACCACTATAAGGGCTTTTCCATCTCCCTTGTCTTCCATTAAGATTACAATGACCAGAACCTGAACCACTATTACCCCAAGGACAAGAAGGACAGCCAGTACCACTACATATCTGAGTATTGCATGTTTGACTTGCTACAGGTTTTGGAGGAATACAATAACTATCAGACACATGAGTTCCATCATTTCTTTCGCACCAAACAGTTCTTGTTTGTGTTCCGCCCGAACAAGGTACACTGCATGTTCCCCATGAGCTATTTTTCCACAAATAATTATAACAAAATTGTCCTGAATTAATTGCATCCTGCAATGAAGAAGTAGCATTAATTTCTATTTCAGTTGCATAATGATAAGCATTGCTTTTATCAGAAGGACCAGTATATTCAGTCTCTATTGGGGTGGCAGGACATAATTTATTTGCTGAAGATAAACCATCTAACAAACTCATTTCTCCGTCCTTAACTGAAACCCAAATTTCACTTGCATTATGACCTGGATCTGGAACTGAATCAAATAAGTTGTAAATGTGAGAACCAAGAAATAAATTTTGGTCTATTGCATTTTGCAAAGTTATCTCAGAAGTGTCTATTAAAATTTTTATTTGATCTCCAGAATGCCATTTGTTTGTTTTATCCACAGCAACAGCAGTAATTAAAATACCAGAAATTAAAATAAGTAATCCTATAATTACATATACGCTCTTTTTCATAACTAGTATAATAATTTAATAATTATAAATTTATCTTAATCTGAGAGTCTCAAGAGTTCGTGGAACATTTGTTTCAATTGTAAGGCAACCAAGGTTTCCTTGACACTCAACTTTCCTTTAAAGTTCGCTCAAGGCTGATAAATGCTGAAAAATTATCTTAATCTGAGAGTCTCAAGAGTTCGTGGAACATTTGTTTCAATTGTAAGGCAACCAAGGTTTCCTTGACACTCAACTTTCCTTTAAAGTTCGCTCAAGGCTGATAAATGCTGAAAAATTATCTTAATCTGAGAGTCTCAAGAGTTCGTGGAACATTTGTTTCAATTGTAAGGCAACCAAGGTTTCCTTGACACTCAACTTTCCTTTAAAGTTCGCTCAAGGCTGATAAATGCTGAAAAATTATCTTAATCTTAAAGTTTCCAAAGTTCTTGGAACATTTGTTTCAATTCTATTAAGTTTGTAAAGAGCAGAAGCCAAGTCCAGACATTTTGAAACTTCTCCGTGATTAATAATTGCACGTTTTGTTTTCGGGCGCATATTGTTAAAGAAAGAAATAAGTTCGTTTCTTCCTGCGTGAGCACTAAATCCAAAAATTGTATTTACTTCCATTTCAATTTTTGTTATTTCTTCCTTTCCTTCAACAATCATTCTTGTTTCTCCTATTCCGTCCTGGACATTTCTTCCGAGAGAACCAACTCCCTGATAACATACGAAGATTATTGAATTGTTTTTATTTCCAGCGAATTCCCTGAAATATTCCACTGATGCCCCGCCCATTAACATCCCCGAAGTTGCGAGGACAATGCAAGGCCCGCCTTCAATCACATTTTTTCTTTCCTGAGAAGAGCCGACTCTCTGGAAATATTCTGAGATAAAAGGATTCTTGTCTGCGAAAACATTTGACTTAACCTGGCTGCTTAAAAAATCGGGGTAAACTGTGTGAATTGCGTTGATGTCCCAAATCATTCCGTCGATATAAATTGGAACAGGTTTCAACTTTCCCGAAGCCATTGCATCTTCAAGAACGAGCATTGTTTCCTGCGCTCTTCCCAATCCTAATTCGGGAATCAAAACTTTTCCGTTTCTCTCAATTGTTTTGTTTACCAAGTCAAGCAATTTTTCTTCTGTTTCTACTCTTGGTGGAAAAATATCTGTCTTTGCTCCGTAAGTTGATTCTGTGATTACAGTTTCTACCCTCGGATAAGAAGCAATTGCAGGGTCTAAAAGTCTTGAGCGCGCGTATTTGAAATCTCCTGTGTAAAGAAGATTATGCAATCCGTTTCCAATATTAAGATGAACTTGTGCTCCGCCTAATACGTGTCCTGAATTGTAAAATGTCAATCTCACGTCGGGAGTTATGTCTGTGACTTCATTGTAATTTAGGCAGATGCTGTGCTTTACCATTTCTTTAATATCTGTAGAATCAAACAAAGGTTTTGTTGCCTGCTTGTATGCGACGCCGATAAAATCTAATGAAAGCAAAGCAGCAATATCTCTTGTTGGAGGAGTCATGTAAACTGGACCTTTGTAACCCATCTTGTATAAATATGGAAGCAAACCGACGTGGTCTAAGTGAGCGTGGGAAATTATTATTGCGTCTAATTGATTTAAGTTGAATTCTGGAACATCAAGGTAAGGGAATTTATCTGAGCCCTGTGATGCAACATCTATTCCGCAATCAAGAAGGATTTTTGAGTTTGGCGTCTGCAAAAGTATACAGCTTCTTCCAACTTGTCTCCCTCCTCCAAGGAAAGTTAATCTAACCCACTCATCAACTTTTTCAGGATTCCATTCATTGTAAACTTTTTTTCCGATTTCATTGAGAAATTTTCTTCTGTAATTATTATTTGCGTAGAGAACTTCTCTTATGTTTTCTGTTATCTTGCTTTTTATTGCAGAACTTCTTTGAACTTGCGGGTTCCATAAAGTTGTTCTTCTTACTTCGTCAAGTATGCTTCCCTGTTTTCCTATAACCATTCCTGGTTTTTTTGCTTCAATTACCACGATGCTTCTCTGGACATCAAAAATTATGTTTGTAATTTCTGCTTCTACTGGGACAATTTTTCTTATTTCTGCTTCTGCAGATTCTTGGCTGAGAAGTATTTTCTCGTCGGCACGAAGTTCAATTCTTTTTTTTACCTGATCGACAATTCCTTTTATTTTTGATTCCCCGTCTTTAAAAAATTTAGCATTGTCAGTGTAGAGAACTATATTTGCTCCCTCGAAACTTGCGTCGGTTATACTTTCGTGTAACTGCTCTGTTATTTGTTTTAAAATGTCCATCTGCGTTTTTTTATTAGAATTAATCTTCTTTGAATGAAGGCTGAATTTCCTGCGACACCACTTTTTTTATCCCCTGTTTAGTTATTAAGAAAACATCAATTCCGAAACCGCTTCCAATGTCTCTTTGTGTTGAGGATTTTATACATTCCACTGCGAGTTTTACTCCGTCTTCGACAGAAAGTCCTTTTTTATATTGTCTTTCCAATAAACCGTACATGTAAGGCATTCCTGAACCGAAGTTTGCGTCAAATCCTTCGACTTTTATTATGCTTCCTGCTGGTTCTATTGAGAATAGTTCAGTTGTTCCGTCTTCATTAAATCCACCAATCAAGAATCCTGCCTGCTGAGGAATCATAGAAGGCTGTCTTATTCCTGAATAATTCATATTAGTCAATAAACTTGCAGATTGTTTTACATTAGGACGTGTCTTTGAACGAAGTTCTTTTAATTTTAATTCTGCCGCGAGAATTCTTGGAACTCTTTGGATATCTGCTGCAATTCCGCATCCAGCCATGACAAGATAATCGTTTACCTGAAAAACTTTTCTCTCTGTTTTGCTCATTACAACATTTCCTGCTGTAACCTGCCTGTCAGCCGCAATTACAACTCCGTCTTTGCAGACAATTCCGACTATGCTTGTCCCTGTTTTAAGTATTGAATTTTTTAATTCAGCATCCATGTTAAAATTCATAGAATAATTTACATATTTTTAGGGGAATTAGGGTTTATAAATTTTTTCGTAGGGTTAAATTTTCCATTTCCCATTTTCCTGGACAACCTTTCCATCTAAAATTATTTTTGCTTTTCTCATATTTTTTACAATATCCCAATGGATTGAAGAATCATTTCCTCCTCCATTTTCTTTGTAAGCCCTGCCCAGAGCTAAATGAATAGTACCTCCAATTTTTTCATCAAATAATAAATTTTTTGTAAATTTGTTTATTTTTGGATTACAGCCAATTCCAAATTCTCCTACATAAGAAGCATTCTCATCTATCGATAACATCTCTTTTAAAAAATCCTCATTCTTTGAAGCTCGTGCTTCAACAACTTTTCCATTTTCAAATTTTAAATAGATATCTGTTACTTCTTTTCCAGATTCAATTGCAGGATAATCAAATTTAATCCAACCATTCAAACTATCCCGAACAGGAGCCATAAAAACTTCTCCTCCAGGCATGTTCTCTTCCCCTTTATCAGCGACGGCATTTTTTCCAATAATAGAAAATTTTAAGTTAATTCCTTCCCCAATTAAATGGACTTGTTTGCCTTTTTCAAATTTATTTTTTATTCTGTCTAGTTGCTTTCCTAATTTTTTCCAATCTTGCAGACAAGCCCCATAAACAAAATTTTCATATTCAGTCAAAGACATCTCTGCTTCCTGTGCAAGTGCAACAACAGGATAAGCAATTGTGCATCTATGGATTTTTGGTTTTTCATTGCAGATATAATTTGAGATAGAATGAACTATTTTCTGCCTCGCTGTAATTTTTTTGCAGTTTGAATTTGTTAATTCCTTTGTATTCATATCGCTGACAATCCCAATATACTTATCTGCCTTTTTTACAGTTTCCATCCATTCATCAGGAAATCTTTCTATTTGTTCTTTAGTTGCATATTTGTAAAAAAAATCAGAAATGCCGGGCAAATTAATTCTTATAATTGGATGTGCTTTTTGCAAAATTATTTCTTTGTAAAGTTCAACTAAAAAAGGAATTGCCTCTGTTCCTCCGGAGATTATTACTTTTTCTCCAGGTTTTACAAATACAGAATATCTTACTGCTAATTGTGCTAATTTTCTTGTCCTTAAATCTACAGGCATTTTTCTTTATAGAAATCTTAGGTGATTTCAAACCATCACCTTGAAATATTAGAAGATTATAGTTTTATAAATTTATCCAACCTTCGTTATCCCGTTTTCTTTCTTGAACTTGATAACATTTTCCACAAAGCCTTCTATCTTTTGCTCGTGGCTGACAATTATTAATTGCTTGATATTCAACTGCTGTAAAACATCCCGCATTTTATCCAATTGCTGTTCGCTGAATCCGTCTGTTGGCTCGTCGAGGATTACCAAGTCTCGCGTTTTTATTTTGCTCATCAATGAATTAATTACCTGATTTAAAGCGAGGCGATATGCCAATGCAATTGCTGTTCTTTCCCCTCCTGACAAATGTGCATAATCAATTTCATAATCGCTCTGTTCAATTATTGGTGTAAAATCGTCGCTGAGGCGAACATTGAAATTATCCGAGACAAGAATATAAAACCACTCTGCAAAAAGTTTTGAGAACTCTGTTTTAAGTTTCAGCATCACATTTTTTTCTATGAAAGAAATCAAAGAAGTAAACTGTTTTGAAAGCCAGTTTTCAAGTTCTGTAATATAATTCAGCTGGAGTTTTACTATTTCTGTTTTTTCAATTTCTCCTTTCAATTCTTCAATCTGTCTTGCGAAAACTTCTGTTTCTTTTTTCAATTCTGCAACTTTTATATCAGCAGTCCTTTCTTCTCTCAGAGCACTGTCAAGTTCCTTTTGTTTTATTTCAAGCAGATTTACAAATCTCGCAAGGTTCAGCGCGGAATTTGTAAGCAAATCTAAATGTTCTTTCAAGAGTTCTATATCTTTTTCCAGAGAAATATTATTTTTTTTGATGCTGTCTAATTGTTTTTGTTTCTCCCCAACATCCTGCAATTTCATTCTTAATATTTTCAAATCTGTAAGCTGTTTTTCTGATAAAGAAATTTCAGCATCAACCTTTTTTATTTTTTCGTTAATTTCCTTTTTTTCAATCTGGAGAGTTTGAAGCTGTTTACTGACCTCAACGTCGTCGGTATTTATCTTGTTAAGAACATTTGCCTTGTAAACTGAATCTACATTCTGCAGGCAAGTCGGGCATATTTCCAAACTGGAAATCTTTTTCTCAAGTTTTTTGTTGTCATCAATTTTCAGGTTAAGCGAATTTATTTTTGAACTTATTTCGATGCTTATCTGGCTGAGATTTTCTTTTTCTTTTTTGTTCCAGGAAACTGAATTTTCAAGATGACTAATCTGTGATTCATCAAATTTTAATTCCTGCAAGTCTGCAATCTGTTTTTTCAAAAGTTCAATTGTTTTATTATTTGAAAGGATGGAATCTTTTTTGTTTATTGTCATAATTTTTGTTTTTTCAATTTCACTCTGCAGTTTATTTTTCTCTTCTATCTTTTTTGAAACTTCTTCTTTTTCTTCCTGAATTTTTTTTCTTATTTCTTTTTTCTCGAAAAATGTTGTTTCAAGAGGAAAAATATTTTGCTGCTTTATGATTAATTCATTTTGTTTTACCATAAGATTAGATTTATTTTGCTCAAGATTTGCTGTCATTCCCTCTTTCATTCTTTTTTCTTCCCGAAGTTTTGTCGCGAGGATTGAAACGTTTTCAAGAATAGTTTTATACTTGTCAATTCCAAAAACGTGCCTCAGAGTGTTTATCCTTGTTTCAGCGTCTTCAAGAATGATCTGCTTCATTTCCTCCTGAGGAGTGTAAACTGTAAACTTGTAAAGAATGTTCTGCTTTTTTGCGAATTCCGACGGATAACTGAGAATTTCAAGAATTTTGCTTTTAAGTTCTGTAACAGAAAGCTCTTTTTTTTCATTGTTGATTGTTATAAAACAGGATTCCTGCGAGATGGTTTTTCCTCTTTTCATATTTCTTTCGATTATTATTTCATTACCGTCAACTTCAAAAATTATTTTTACTCCGCCTTCTTTTTTTCCATTCCTCAATAAGGCAGAACCTCTTTGTCCTGGCTGAAGCCCGAACAATGCAAATTCTATCGCAAGAAGAACAGAAGTTTTTCCTGAACCAATGTCTCCTGCAAGAAGCGTGGAACCATCTGCAAAATTTATTTCCTGATTCTCATAACTTCTGATATTCTCTAAAGTGATTTGTTTTATACGCATTTTAAAATTTTAAAGTCTTTTTAGTTTCCTCCAATAAACGATTTGTAAAACTTTCTATCTTTTCCCCTTCTTGTTTTTCAATTGAGAGTGAGTGCATTAACTGGGGGATAAATTTATTGAAATCAACAGGGTTTTGTTGGGAGTAAACTTTTATTGTTTCCTCTTCAATGTTGTCGATATTTTTTATTTCCATAGACGTCATTTCAACTTCTTTTGTTTTCAATTCGTGAGTATTTTTTAATAAAAAATATGCTTTCTTTCTTAAGATGTAATCATCTATCTGGGAGAATTTTATATCTGAGTTAGTACCTGATTCAAGTTCGCCTTTTAACCTCAAAAGAACGATTTTATCCTCGATATCTTTTTTTTCCATTTCGGCAATTATCAAATCCGTCGCATTTATTGCAGTTTTCAGTTCAATCTCAAACAATAACACTTCTTTTAGTTTGAGTTCTATTTTCTGGAGAGAATTTTTATTGTCTGTATCAACGATGTAAAAACTTCCGTTTTGCAAATCTTCAAGTTCCTGAAAATTATTTGGAAAAATCGGTCCTGGATAAACAAAATTCTGATATTGAAAATCTATATGCAAATGTCCGAGGGCATAATAATCTGCTTGGGGAAGTATTTCAGTTTCGAGCGCGTCAATTGGCAAACTTCCTTTTGCCTTGTCAATTGTCGTATGAAGCATAAATATTTTGAATAAACCAGGAGCATCATTGAAAGTTATTTTTCTCAAATCTTCAATTTCTAATCCTGATTTTTTTCCAGGATATCCGTAAATTGCAATTCCATTATGAATCACAGGGCTGAGAATTATTTTCCCGTTGCTTTCTTCAATGTTTGTAACATTTTTGCAGAATCCTGCTTTTTCAAGAACATCTAAAAAAGTTTTTCCTGAAACAGAATAGTCGTGACTTCCTGCAATTATGAAACAGGGGATTTTTGCTTCTTTTAATCTCTTGAATTCCCCAAAAGCGTCTTTTAAAATTTCTATAGGAGGATAAGCCGAGTCAAATAAGTCCCCTGCTATCAGGACAAAATCCAGTTTTTTTTCTATGCAAACATCAATTGCTTTCCTGAAAGATTGGGAGTTTAAATCCTGCAGTGGCTGTTGCTTCCAGCCTCCCAAATGGACATCAGAAATATGTGCAAATTTCATATAATTCACCTTGATAAAGTTTATAATGTTTGAAGAATAGTGGGTTATATAAAAATAATTGTGGTAAAAAAATGAGATTCAGCATTTTATTTGGAGGAAAAGCAGGGCAGGGAGTCAATGTTTTGTCTAATCTTTTAGGAAATGCGCTCACAAAAAAAGGGCATTATGTTTTTATTTCAAGAGATTATCAATCTTTGATTAGGGGCGGGCATAATTTTAATGTGCTCACTTTTTCTGACAAGCCAGTTTACAGCAATGATTCAACAATTGACATGATAATTGCTCTTGATGAAAACACAATAAATCTTCATAAAAAAGAATTAAAGAAAGGCGGGAAAATTATTGAAAAGGGCGGGAAGGGAAATATGTATTTTGCTGGGAGAATTTTCAAGACTTTGTGCGTTGAATTTTCTGTTCTTGAAGAGGAATTGAAGGAATTGAAATTTTTTGAAGAGAATATGAAAGATGCAAAGGAAGGATATAATGAAACAAATGAGATTGCATGCAAGGTTTCTCTTAATAAAAATAAATTAAAGTTTGTTAATGGCAATCAGGGAATTTCGGAAGGAGCAGTTAAATCAGGGATTGATATTTATTATGCTTACCCGATGACGCCAGCGACGAATGTAATGGGCGAGCTCGCTGAAAAACAAATTGAAAATAATCATATTGTTATTGAACTTGAAAGCGAGGTTGCTGTAATTAATGCAGCGATTGGTAGCGCAATAACAGGTGCGAAAACAATGACAGGAACTTCTGGCGGAGGATTTGATTTAATGACAGAAGCATTGAGTTTGATAGGAGTTGCAGATGTTCCTCTTGTAATTTATCTTGCTTCACGTCCAGGACCGTCGACAGGAGTCGCAACTTATACTGCTCAGGGAGATTTGGATTTGGCGAGACATTCAGGGCATGGGGAATTTAACAGAATGGTTATTGCTCCAGGAGATCCTAAAGAATGTGAAGAACTGACAAGCCAGGCATTTTATTTTTCCCAGAAATTTGGAATTCCTGTAATCATTTTGTCAGACAAACATCTTGCCGAAGGACTTTACACTATGGACAAAGAAGCGAAGATAACTCCTTCAAAAAAAATGACTTCGCTGAAAAGATATAATAGTTATGAAACAGATGAATTTGGATGTGCGACAGAAGATGCTGGAAGAATAATCAAGAATGTTGATGCAAGATTAAAAACAGGAAAAGAAATTGAAAAAGAGGCAGAGAAATTTGAAGAGTATAAAATTTACGGAAATAAAAACTCTAAGAATGTTGTTTTGTTTTGGGGCTCAACAAAGGGTGCGATTTTAGATGCACTAAAATCTTCTCGCGATGATTCAGGAAAATCCTCGAAGGGTGCGATTTTAGATTCGATGGAAAATTTAGATGCTAAATTCTTGCAGGTTTTGTATCTTGAACCTTTTCCAATGAAAATAAAAAAAGAAATTGAAGGAAAGAATATTATTTTAGTTGAGAATACTGCAACAGGACAATTGGGAAAATTAGTTGCAGAGAAAACAGGAATTATTATCGACGACAAAAATAAAATTTTAAGATATGATGGCAGGCCATTTTTGGCTGATGAATTGAGAGAGGAAATTAGGAGAAGATTGAAATGACTACAAAAGATTATGAGTTTAAAGCAAATATAAATAAAATGTCTAAATTTTGCCATGGATTTGATACAAAAGTTGATTCAAATGAAGCAGACTATATAACAACATTTAGAGAAGAAGGGATTACTTCCGATGTTTATAGATTTTACAAACCCAATTCAACTGTTGTAATAAACTATAAAACAAATCAGGAAAAAGTATCTATCAAAATAAGTGCTAAGACAGAGAAAGATGCTGATTGTATAAAAAAACAGTTAGAGAATTTAGTTAAAAATCTAAGTATTAAAGAGGTGAAAGAATGACAAACGAAAATATTAACACACCAACAATTCCGACATGGTGTCCGGGATGTTTTAATTTTGCAATACTTGCAGCAGTGAAAAATGTAATTAATGAAGAATTAAAAAAAGGGAAACATAAAGAAGATTTTGCGCTTGTTTCTGGAATTGGATGTCACGGGAAAATTTTTGATTATATTAATTTGAATGGAATAAATACGTTGCACGGAAGAGTTTTGCCGACGTGCTTGGGGATCAGAGTTGGAAATCCTAATCTTACTGTTCTTGGTTTTTCAGGGGATGGAGATTGTTATGCAGAAGGAATGGAACATCTGATTCACACTGCAAGATATAATCCTGACGTAAAATATTTTGTTCATAATAATCAGGTTTTTGCACTTACAGCAGGACAGCCAACACCTACGACAGAAATTGGTTACAAGGACAAGACAACTCCTCTTGGTGTGAAACTTTATCCGATGAATCCATTAAAATTAATGCTTGCTGCGGGTTGCGGTTTTATTGCGAGAGTTTATTCTGAGAAAGAACAAATTGAATATGTTTTCAGAGAAGCATTGAAACATAAAGGATTTGCATTTATAGAAATCATCCAGCCATCAATAATATTTCATACTGATGAGGAATACAAAACTAAATTTTATTCTCTTGAAAAAGAAAAGCATGACAAAACTAATTTTGAAGCAGCATGGAAAAAAGCAGAGGAATTTGATTACAATATTGTCAAAAAAATTCCGTTAGGAATTTTTTACCAGAAAGAAAAACCGATGTTTGAAGATTTGTGGCCTCAATTGGTTGAATTGAAAGCGCGAGGAATTAGTTGGAAAGATATAAAACGCTGATTTGAACAAAGTTCAAATGCAATTCGTCTCTTCAAGCCAAATTGAAGAAAAAGATTGGCTGGAAGGACATAAAGCGGTAAATTATTTTCTTAACTCCCAAACTCTTAACTCCAGCTCGCGACCCCACTCGTTGCAATTAAATATTTTTACCAGCACTTGTGAAATCGCTCGTCAAAAAAGTTTTTCTCATGAAAGTTCATATACACATAAGCGTTCGAAAAACAATTTCTTTTTTCCCAACAATTTCTTTTTGTAATTCTGCCATTTTATTCCTCTTGTTAAACTGCTGGTGAGCAGAATAATTTTTCCATTTTTTGCGAGATGAGATTTTGCCTGTTTCAGAAATTTATTAATTATTTCGCTCCCTTTTTTTCCTCCTGTCGTAGCTAATCTTGAATCTTTTGGTTCGCGAGAATCTTCAGGAAGATAAGGAGGATTAAAAGTTATCAAATCAAATTTACCTTTTATTTTTTCAAACAAATCAGATTTAACAGAATTGAAACCAAGTTTTTTACAATGGCTGACTGCCTCTGAATTTATATCACAGGAAAAAATATTTTCTTTTTTTATTCCTGCTTTTTTTATTGTCTGCAATTGCATTCCGCTTCCGCAACCAATTTCAAGAATTTTAATTTCTGATTTTTTGTTTGACAAGTCTAAAATATCTTTAAGAATTTCTGACAGGAAAAAAGAATCTTCTGCTGGCTGATAAATTGTTATCATTTTATTGAGCAAACATACTGCTGAAAAAATTAATTAAATCTTTCCTGAATACAAAAATAAAAATTAAAACTCCGATTAGAAATATAAGAAAAGACACAAGGACAATTATCAACAATTTTTCGGTGGAAGTTCTTTCATCATAATATGAAATCTTGGGAATTCTCTGTGGTCTTTGGATTATTCTTCTTGGTTCTTCATAGACAGGCTCTTGCCTCTCCTGTACGGGCTCTGGAAATTCCTGCATTAATCTTTCTTTTGGGACAGGAGTTAAAGGTGAAGAAATAACTTGTTTTTTTTCAGGAATTAATTTTTTGAAAAATTGTTTTTTAGGTTTTACATAAGGAATTTCAGCAGGAATTTTTTGTGGGGCAGGAGCAATTATAGTTTCAGGAATTTTTTGTTCAAAATGAGAGGGTTCTGCAAGTGCTCTCGCAGCTTCTTCAATTTCTGCTCTGCTGTATCCTGAATTAAGGAAAGAATTCATTGAGCTTTTTAGGGACTGCCCGCGTTCAAGAGCTGCCTTTAAGCCTCCGAGAATTTCATCATTCATAATGCTAAATTAAAGAAAGCATTATTTAAAAATATGAAGGGAATGAAATTGTTATGAAAAAGAAATTATTTTATGAACGACCTTCGTCTAAATTGCTGGAAATTACTGAACAAATTAAGGGCTTTCAGACTCCAAGATTAGCAAAAGAATTATGGAATGCTGAAGAAGATATTTTGAAGAAAGAAGGATTATGGCCGAACTTTTTTAATTTGAAGTACGATTCATTAATGGAATTTTATGCAGAACATACATTGTATCAAATTGATTATACAAAGAAAAATTTTGCTGATGAGAGAATGATATTCAGTTATATTGGAAAAGGAAAGTTATGCATATGCCTTATAAGAAATAGATTTATTCCAGATTTTAATATAGAGGACAGTGAGTTTGTTTTCTTAAAAAAATGTTTTCAGAAAAATATTTTTTCAATTATGATTATAGATAATGATAGAGATATCTACAAAGAATTTATTGAGGATTATGATTTTACAATCTAAGTCTCTGCCCATTTCCCATCAGGTGACATTCTTTTCCCGCCTTGTATCCCATCTCTTTTGCAAGTTCAACCATTGGCGTTAGATGCATTAAAGAGCCGTGAGCAGGAATTATATTTTGCGGCTGAATTAATGAAATCAAATCTCTCAAATCTTCTCTGCCGGGATGTCCTGAAACATGGATATTATCAAAAAGTCTTACGCCGTATTTTTTTAATCTCTTGTCCATCTGTTCCTTGTTAGCAACATTTGCAGGAGCAGGAATTGTTTTTGAAGAAAAAATGACATTATCACGAGGACGAAATGCAAAAGGAAGTTTCCCGCGCGAGAGCCTATCCATTATGCTTCCTGGTTCTCCCTGATGTCCTGTGCATACGACGAGAGAATTTTCCCTGTCTTTTTCGACTTTCCTGAAAACAGTTTCTAATTGTTTTTTATAAGTTACTAACTGAATATCTTTCTGGAAAGGACACATGCCGACGTCAATTGCGGATGAGACATATTTTTTCATGCTTCTTCCGACAAAATAAATTTTCCTGTTTAATTTTTTTCCGAAATCAACAATGCTTTTCAATCTTGCAATATGAGATGAGAATGTCGTCACAAAAACTGCAGAGTTTTCATTCTTTACTGTCAGCATAACTTCTTCCAGCAATGCCCTTGCTATTTTTTCGCTCGGAGTTTTTCTTTCGACTCCTGAATAAAGCGAATCAACAATGAGAACTTTTATCCCTTCTTTTGCAATTTTTTTAAGCAAATCATAATTTGGAGGCAAACCAAGAATCGGCGTGTTATCGAGCTTGAAATCATTTGCGTAGAGCACAACTCCCTCGGGGGTGTGAAGTGCCATCATTGAAGTCTGTATTGTGGAGTGAGTTATGTTTATGAAATCAATCTGATAATTTGAACTTTTTCCTCTTATAAAAAAAGATGCGTTTGGGTTTACGGTTTTTAACGGGTTTGGAATTCTCACGTCTTCCATTACTTTTTTTAATACTTCAATTGTGAAGGGGGTTCCTATGATAGGAGCATTATATCTGTAGGACATATATGGAATTGCACCAATATGGTCGAGATGTGCATGCCCCAAAAAAATAGCTCGGACTTTATCTCTGAGCCCCATTTTATCGAGGATTAAATCGTCGGGAATTGCGCCGATGCTTCTTAATTTTTTTTCAGTGTATGACTGCTGTTCTGTTTCCTGTTCCTGAAGCTCGACGATTGCAGGAAGAAAAACTCCGGCATCAAAAATAAATACATCTTCTCCTGTTCTTACAGCAGTCATATTTCTTCCGACTTCATCAAATCCGCCAATTGTAAAAATTTCCATCTTTTTGTAATATAATTTAGAGGGTAGAGTTTAAAAATTCTTTTAGATTAATATAATTATGAAAGCTTTGAAGCCGAGTATGAAGGAAAACAAAAGATATCTTTTGGTTTCCGGGGAAAATTTGAGAACGAATATTGAAAAGGCGATTCTTGATTTTATCGGAGTTTTAGGAATGTCAAAAGTTGGATTTGAATGGATTAAGTCAAATGAGAATTCTGCGATAATTTCTGTGAACAGGGAAATGGTTGATTCTGTGCGTGCTTCGTTGTGTGTTTGGCCAAAAAAGATGGAAGTCAAGAAAGTAAGTGGGACTTTGAAAAGCCTAAAGGCGCAATCAACATAGTTGATTGGGGGCTGAGAAAAATTTAAAAACCGATAAATCCTATAAAAAATTGGAGAGAAAAGGAAATTAAATTATATTATTAGTTTCTCTATAAATAATAAAATAAAATGGACATACCATTAGATTTACAACATCAACAGATGGGTTATGACAGAACTGCAACTATGTTCTCGCCACAAGGACATTTGCTTCAGGTAGAATATGCTGAAAAGACAGTGAGACTCGGCAGTTCAAGCATCGGCATGACTTGTTCTGACGGGATTTTTATAATCGCTGATTTGAGAGTAGAAGACAAACTTATTGTTCCGAAGTCAGCAAACAAGATTTACGAAATTGATTCTCACATTATTTCAAGCGTCGCTGGAATCGTTTCTGACGCAAGAGTCTTGATTGAGAGGGCACAGGTTTTGGCTCAGCAGAACAGAGTAACTTACGATTCTCCAATAGAACCTGAATTAATTATAAAAGATATTTCAAATTTGAAACAGCAATTCACACAATACGGAGGGGCAAGACCTTTCGGGGTTTCTTTAATGGTTGCAGGAATCAACAACGGAAAACCAGAACTTTACACAAGCGACACAACAGGAAATTATCTTGCTTATCACGCAAATGCAATCGGGGAAAACGACGACAAAATCAAGGAAAAATTAAGAGATAAATATAGTTCTAATTTGACAATAAAAAACGGAGTTAATCTTGCAATTGAGATATTGAAAGAAACAGGGGAAAAGAAATTTAACCTTGGAAGATTTGAATTAGTTTATATTAACAACAACGGAGAAATAAAAAGAGTTTATGGCGAAGATTTGGAGAGGTTTGTAAAATAAAATGACAAACACAACTGCGAGAATAAAAGCGAAAGGGAAACATTTTGAAATTGTCGTCGACATGGACGAGGCTTTGAAATTCAGAAAAGGAGAATCAGATTGGCTGGAAGTTGGCGGAGACAGAATTTTTACAGATATAAAAAAAGGCGATGCTGCTTCTGAAAAAGATTTGAAAGAATGTTTTGGAACAACAGATGTTTTGGAAATTGGAAAAAAAATTGTCAAGGACGGCGAGGTTCTTACAACACAAGAGCACAGAGACGAGGAAAAAGAAAAGAAGTTCAGACAGGTTGTTGATTTTATTTCAATGAATGCAATTAATCCCCAGACAGGAAATCCCCACACGCCTGACAGAATTGAAAGAGCTCTTGAGGAAGCGCACGTTAATATAAAAAATACTTCTGTAGAAAATCAGATGAAAGATATTATCGACGAGATAAGCAAGATTCTTCCGATAAAGATTGAGACCAAAAAGATTAAAGTTACAGTACCTGCAATTCACACTGGAAAAGTTTATAACCTCATTTCTCAGTATAAAGAGCAAGAGAACTGGATGAATGACGGCAGTTTGGAAGTTATTATAAGCATCCCGTCGGGAATGATTATGGACTTTTATGACAAATTAAACTCAGCCACTCACGGAAGTGCTCTTACCGAGGAGATAAAGGAATAATGACAGAAAATAGGAAATTTTCAGCACAAATACAAAACAGGAGTTTTGCATAATGACAGAAAGAAAAATTGTAATACCTGGAGAAGTTATTTCTAGCGGAGATGACTACTTACCTGGAGAAGGAACAGAAAGAAGGGGAAATGAAATTGTTTCTATAAAATTCGGATTAGCTGAAGAATCTAACAAACTTATCAAAGTAATTCCATTGTCAGGGGTTTATCTTCCTAGAAGAGGAAATGTTGTAATCGGAAAAGTTGAGAATGTAACATTCAATGGATGGGTTATAGATATCAACACAGCAGACGGTGCTTTTTTGTCTTTAATGGAAATTCCAAGATACGTCGACAAAGATGATTTGAGAAGTGTTATGGACATTGGAGACATGATTGTTGCAAAAATATATTCAATAAACAAGAGAGGAATAGACTTGACTTTCAAGCTAAAAGGACTTGGAAAACTTGAAGGCGGAATGATAATAAATATAAACCCAAACAAAGTTCCGAGAATAATCGGCAAAGAAGGAAGCATGGTTTCATTGATAAAAGACGAGACTGGATGCCAAATCACCGTCGGACAAAATGGATTTGTATGGATAAGCGGGAAAAATATTGAAGACGAATTATTTGCCAAGAAAGCAATTTTATACATTGCAGAACATTCACTTATGTCTGGATTAACAGACGAAATGAAAAATTGGTTTGAAAAGGAGAAAGGAAAATGACGGGATTTACTGATGATATTGATGAAATATTAGAAAAAGAACAAGATACAAGAATATTACATAAACCTAATTTAGAAGATTATTTCTATGAAGGAAGTAGATTAAAAATAAATGGAAAATTAAAGGTAATTGGATTTGAGAATAAAAAAGAATTACGAGATTTTGTTGCGACATCTCTTAATCTTAATAACCTAAAATTAACCCAGAAAACAGATTATCAATATCAAATTAATGAATTAAATTTAACTTATATAACAGAGAGAATAAAATGACAAAAAATTTTGAAAGACCAGATGGAAGAAAAGTTAACGAGCTTAGAAAAATAACTGCTAAAGTTGGAGTTGTTCCAAATGCCGACGGAAGCGCGATGTTTGCATTCGGAGATACTGTTGCAATCGCTGCTGTTTATGGGCCTAAAAAAATGCATCCTCAACACGCACAAAATCCAGAAAAAGGAACATTAAGATGCAGTTATAACATGCTTAGTTTTTCAGTAACAGAAAGAATAAGACCAGGACCTTCAAGAAGAAGCACTGAAATCAGCAAGATAACAGAATGGGCTCTTAAGCCAGTTGTAATGATTGATGATTTCCCAGCAAATGTCGTCGATGTTCATATTAATATTCTACAAGCAAATGCTTCAACAAGATGCGCGGGAATTAACGCTGCTGCAATGGCTCTTGCTCATGCAGGAATACCAATGAAAAGTCTTGTGCAAAGTGTTTCAATAGGAAAATTAGACAAACAATTAGTTGTTGATTTAATAAAAGATGAGGAAGACTGGGAAGAAGGAGAAGGACCAACAGATATTCCAATAACATTAACTGGCGACGGAAAAATAAGTCATATTCAGTTAGACGGAAAGATTGGAAGAAAGCAGTTGGAAGAAGCAATTGAACTTGCAAAAGAAGCAGGAAAACAAATTCACGAAGCACAGAAAAAAGCTTTGAAAGAAGTGGGAGTAGAACAATGATTACAACATCAAGATTAACAGAAGAAAGAATTATAGAATATTTGGAAAAGGGAAAAAGATTCGACGGAAGAGGATTAGATGAATTCAGAGAATTAACAATCGAGACAGGAATTTCAAAAAAAGCTGAGGGAAGCGCGAGAGTAAAACTTGGTAAGACAGAAGTTTTGGTAGGAGTTAAAATGGACGTTGGTGCTCCGTATCCAGACTCTCAGGACAAGGGAAATCTTATGGTTACTGCAGAATTTCTTCCATTGAGTTCTCCGAGATTTGAATCAGGACCTCCATCATTTGATTCAATAGAATTAGCAAGAGTTATTGACAGAGGAATAAGAGAAAGCAAATTCATTGAACTTAAAAAACTCTGCATAAAAGAAGGAGAAAAAGTTTGGACTGTTTTCATAGATATTTATTCAATTAACGACGACGGAAATCTTTTGGATGCTGCAGGAATCGGAGCAATTGCTGCGCTGAAATCTGCGAAGATTCCAGAATATGATGAGGAAAAAGGAAAAACAAAATTCGGAGAATGGACAAAAGAAAGTGTTCCATTATCCAAAGAAGTTCCTATTTCATTGACTGTTCATAAAATTGGGAATAATTTAATTATTGACCCAACAAAAGAAGAAGAAGACATAAGCGAGACAAGAGTTACAATTGCTAGTTCTGACGGAACAATCTACTCAATGCAAAAAGGAAATGCAAAGGAATTATCTGTTGAAGAATTTCATAAAGTTCTTGATATGATTGAAAAGACTGAAAGAAAAATTTCAGCAAGTATAAAGAAACATTTAAAAGAATAGAAAAAATTTAAAATAATATGTTAAAAGGATTTACAAAATATGAGACTGCAAGAATTCTTGGAGCTAGGGCTTTGCAGATTTCAATGAATGCTCCTTTGCTTATCAAAATAGACAAGGAAGATTTGGAAAAAATTAATTATGATGCTATCAAGATTGCAGAAATAGAATTGAATTCTGAAATTCTTCCAATTTCTGTTAGGAAGCCTTTCCCAATTAAAAGAGAAGAGAGACTTAGAAGAATCAGGGGAAACCAGATTTCGGAACAAAAGATTCAGACAAGAGAATCAGAGGAAGAATCTGAAATTGCTGAGGGCGGGGAAATAATGGAACTTGCAAATCCCGTAGATGAAACTGACGACATGGAAGAAGAAACTAGTTCTGAGCAGGAATAAAAGTTTATTAATATTAATTCATTTTTCTACATATGAAAATAATTGAGGTGTCTGCAGAAGCTATTTTAGATTCGCGCGGGGAGAAAACAATTCTTGTAACAATAAAAACAAATGTAGGAGATTTTTCTGCATCGTCGCCATCTGGAAAATCGACAGGAAAATACGAAGCGAAAACTTACAAAAAAAGCATTGAAGGTGACATAGAAAAAATAAAACAAATGAGCGAGTATTTTTCCGAAGAAATTGAAGAATTTGATGACCTGAAAAAAGTTGAAGACATTCTTGAGAAACAAGTCGGGGCAAATACTGTTTTCGCATTTGAATCTGCAATTTTAAAAGCAATAGCAGAAGAGGACAGCGAAGAAATATGGGAACTGATAAATTCAAAACCTGCAAGATTTCCCCGTCTCGTCGGCAATTGCATCGGCGGAGGAAAACATTCTTCATTAGAGAAAAAACCAGATTTTCAGGAATTTGAAATTATCCCTGATGAAAAAAATGTGGAAAAATGTTTTGAAACAAGCAAAAGAATAAAAGAAAAGTTAAAAAAAATTCTTGAAGAAAAAGACAGCAAGTTCAGCGGGAAAAAGAATGATGAAGATGCGTGGGCTGTTTCGCTTAATGAAAAAGAAATTATTGAAATTTTGAAAAAAGAAAAAGTTCCTGTCGGAGTTGACATTGCTGCTTCTTCATTTTATGGGTGGGGGAAATACAAATATGAAAACCCCCAGTTCAAGAGAAACAAAGAAGAACAGCTTGAGTATGTAAGCAACTTAATAAAAAATTTAAATCTGTTTTATGTTGAGGATCCTTTTGAAGAAAATGATTTTGAAAGTTTTGCAGAACTTCGCGCGAGATTTCCTGACACATTAATTGTCGGCGATGATCTGACTACGACAAATCCTGAACGGCTGATAAAGGCAATAAACCAGAGAAGCATTAACGCTATAATTGTAAAGCCCAATCAAATTGGCTCTTTAATCAAAGTAAAGGAAGTTTGCGAGATTGCGAAAGCGAATAACATCAAAATTGTCTTTTCCCACAGAAGCGGAGAGACAGAAGAAACAATCATCGCTGATTTGGCTTTCGGATTTCAGGCTGACTTTTTGAAATGCGGGATTACAGGCAGCGAGAGAGAAGCAAAAATTAATCGATTAATTGAGATTGAAAAGAGTTTTGCATAGCGAGGACACTCCTGAATTTTGTACTCACGGCTGATAGAAAACCTTTAAAAATATACTTTTTCTGTGAATATTATGCCTAGAAAAAAGAAATCAGAAACAGAAGAAAACGCTGAAGAATTAAGCGGAGCAGAGTTAGAAAAAGCTGCTGAATCAGAATCTACTACTAATGAAGCTGAACTTGAAGAGAAGAAAAAGAAACTTCTTGAAAAAGTTAAAAAATTAAAAGAAAAAATTGAAGGCGAAGAAGTCAGCACAGAAGAGCTTAAAGAAAAAGTCAAAGTCAAAAAAAGAACAGATATGCTTATTCCTCTTGAAGAATATGTCAAGTCAGGAATTTACCTTGGAACAAGAGTAGTTACACCAAGCATGAAACCATTTGTTTACAGAAGAAGAGCAGACGGACTTGCTATTTTCAACACTGATATTATTGACGAGAAATTAAAAGAAGGAATAGAATATCTTTCTGGTTTTGCTCCTGAAGATGTAATTCTTGTATGCAAAAGACAGGCTGGCTGGAAAGCAGCTAAGAAATTTTCAGAAGTTACAGGAATAAAAGTTTTCACAAAAAAATACCCTGCTGGAATATTGACAAACACAAAACTTCCAGACTTTTTTGAAAATGAACTTACAATAGTCTGCGATTCATGGCTTGACAAAAATTCTCTTCATGACACATTAAATGTTCACAAGAAAGTTTTGATGATTTGCGACACAAATAATTTTGCTCAGGGAGCTGACAAGATAGTAATCGGAAACAACAAGAGTCCTAAAAGCTTGGGAGTTATTTTCTATCTTCTTGCAAGAGGATACTGCAAAGCAAGAGAAATTGAAGCAGACATTCCTGATTTGGAATGGTGGACAAGCGAGGAAGAAGCGGAATCTTCTGCTGAAGACAGATTAGAGAAAGTTGAAGCGAGATTTGGCGTTTAGATTTCTACTACGCAAGGCTTAAAAATAAAAATTTTCTGGAACATTTATGAATATATCAAATAAAGTTTTAGAAAAGGCAAGAGCGATAAATCAGAAAAAGAAAGAAGATAAAAATAATAAAGTTTATTTAAATGAAATTTTATCTGCAAATCTTTGCCCCCAATGTGGAGAAGGATTAGTTCTGGATAAACAACCAGTGCCTTGGATTTTTAGTTCATATGCCAATAGAAAATGGATCTGTTCAAAAAGATGTGGATATGAAACAACGGAACGCGAAAAAACCGGAGCTTATGAATCAGATCATCCATTATCCTTCTAAAATAATAGCTGGAGATTAATTACTCCGAAACAAACTTTGTTAAGTTTCTCAGCGAGAAAATTGTTAATGAAAAAAATCCGGAATTATACTTACAGAGAATTAATTCTAACAACTGAAAAAATTATTTCTTCTGAGGTCTCTCTGCTCGCGCCCGCAAAATTGCATTTAACTATTTCCCTGCATTTTGCAAACGCTCGACTCGTGCTCCGCACTCGTCACAGAATTTCTGAGAATCATCCATTATTTTTCCGCAGTGCTTGCATTTGACAATTATCTGTTTGGTTTCTATAACTGGTTTGTAGCCTGGTCTTCCAGACAACAATTTTCCCAATGCATTTGAAAAAGAAGCATCCTTCTGAATCTCATTCATCCTATGTTGTAAAGAATTTGCATCCATCTTTTTTAACCTCCAATATTATTAATAAAAAAATTTAATTTTTAAATCTTATTATTTTGCGAAAAAATAATTTTACCTACCAAAATATATTTTGTAGTATATAGTTGTTTAAAAATAAATCATCCTATATAAAGAAAAATGGGGACAAAAAAATATCTTATAACTTCTGCGCAATTATGTTATTATATTAACAAAGACGGAGACGAAATGCCGTGGGGTGGAGGGAAAGCAAAAGCAACCCCCCATTATTATTTTTTGAAAGGACTTGAAACTTACTGCAAAGAAAATGATGCTAAATTAATTATTCTTCCAATTGCAGGAAAGAATACAAAAGAAGATTTATTGCATAAAGATTTACGAGGAAGGGAAGAACTTTTCTACGGAGAAAGAATGATATTAAATAAAAATATTCAAATAAGAGACCTTGTTGTCCCCCCGCAAAATGTAGACCCAGCGACGGGAAAATCAAAGTTAGTCAGCAAATATAATTCTTCATTAGTTTTTGCACATACAAAACAAAGATTTTCTCCTGTTCCTGTTTTTAATGCAGATTTACCAAGATATTTGTACACTCCTGGTGCTGTGACTATGCCAAATTATAATACTGCAAATCACCGAGGAGATACTGCTGAGAGAGATCATGTTTTTGGAGCTTTGTTAGTGGAAGTTTTGGATGAAGTTTACTATAACATAACAAATATAAAAGCAATGAAAAATGGAAAATTTGCAGAGAGAGGAAAAGTATATGAGGGGGATTCCAGTCCAAAAAAAGTAGGAGTTGATTTTATGGTTGTTGGAGATTATCACTGGGGCGACCACGATGAAAGTGCAATCAAGGCAACTTATGAAATGATTGAAAAATTCAAACCTAAGAAAATAATTCTTCACGATTTTTTTAACGGGCACAGCATTAATTATCACGAGAAAGAAAATGTTATGAACAGGGTAAGAGAATTTAACCGAGGGAGATTATCTCTAGAAGATGAATTAGAATCTGATTACAACGAGTTAATGAATCTCTCGAAGATTGCAGGAAAGAAAACAGAATTTCTTTTAGTTTCTTCAAATCATCACAGATTTTTATCTAGATATATCAATGAGGGGGGATGGATGGAAGAATTTTGGAATGCAAAAATAGGCTCTTATCTTTTTGAAAAGGGGATTTCATTAAATATTCCAGAAAAAGAAATTGATGATGCTTCTTATTTAATTGAAGTAGGAATGGAAAAATTTGGGCCGATTCCTGATAGAATAAAATTTCTTAGACTGAAGGATAATCTCAGAATTCATGGATATCAGTTAGCAATTCACGGAGACAAAGGATATTACGGCTCAAGAGGGGGAAATGCAAAGTCACAGGAAGTAATCGGCGGAGGAAAAAGTGTAAGCGGAGACAAACATAAAGCCGAAATTTATGGTGATACATATGTTGTAGGAACAAATGCACAGCTGGATCTTCCTTATGCTGCTGGATATGGAAATGCATGCATTGCAGCGAATGCAATCTGTTTTGAAAATGGATTAATTCAGATGCTTCCAATCATCGAAGGGAAGTGGATGAAATTCTGAGATTTGACTTCGTCAAAAGTTCACTTCGTTCCCTTTCATCCGCTTACGCAGATGAATGCAATTCGTCTCTGATGAGCCAAATTGGTGGATGAATTTCTAAAATATATTTCTTATTAAACATTTCTTTAAAAAGGATTAATTAATATTGTTTTTATGAATCTAAAAAAGTGGGTGGAACATTGTTATAAGTTAAGCAAAAAAATTAATCGTTTTGAAGACGGAGAAAATAAATATTTGCTTTCTAATTTCAAAGGAACTTCGCAGCAAAAAGATATTGAGCAAAGAACTGCACTGATTGGAGATTTTTTCAGAGTTAAAATTAACAGTAAAGCAATGGACGACGATGAAATGAAAAGGCAAGGAAAAGAAGTAATGGATTTTAAAGATAATGAAAAAGTTTTTGGAGCGTTAAGAAATGAATTTGATATGTCTTACTGGGCATTTCATTCATTGCATAATGCAAAACTTCAGGATTACAACAGAGTTTTTATTTCTCAGATAAAAGGCTGCAATATTTTTTGCCCATGGTGTTTTGTCGACGATATAAATAAAAATTCAAAAGAAGACAATGGCAGTGCATTTTTTTCCATGCGCGAAATTCTAGATGCTTTTGAAAATGAAAGAAAAACACAAACATTAAACTGCGTCAGAACATCAGGAGGAGAACCAACTCTTGCAGTTCAGCAATGGAAAGACGTGCTTGAGGGATTAGAGAAAAGAGGACTATCTGAAGAAGTTTATTTTCAGGGAGAAACAAATTTGACAACAGGACATTTTCTGGATTATCTTGAAGAAACAAATGATATTGAAGAATGGTTTTTTGAAAAAATTGGAAATTATAGAAATTTTGGAGTCTTGAGTTCATTCAAGGGAACTGATACTGAAAGTTTTTTGAAAGCTTCAGGACTGACAAATAAAGACGGCTCTCCGAATAGGAATTATAGATTCTTGGAAAAAGAAAGATGGTATTCTTTTGAAAAAATGATTAGAGCAGGAATTGATGCTTACCCTTTTATTTATGATCCGAATCCTGAAACACTTGAAAGTTTTATGGAGAAAGGTGCAAAAAAATTCGGCGATGGTTTTTATTTAAAAACGTGGGTATTACCACTGAAATTATATGGACCTGAAAAAATAAGAATGGAAGCAAAAGGAATAAATCCCGAAGATGAACAAAAAAGATTGAATGATAATTTTGCAAAATCAAAAGAAATAATGCAGGAAATTATTTACAAAAAGTTTGGTGTTAATTATCAATCAATTCCACGTGCAGGAATTGAATTAAAATCACAACTTGAAGAACAGCCATCCCTTTTTACTGTATCCTGTTTTGATTAAACAATATTTTCCTTTCAGTTTTTTTCCGTGAAGTTCAAAAATAATCTTGGTAGGATTTTTTTCAATCAAATTATATTTTCCTTTGTCCCAGATTAAAACTTTTCCTGCTCCATAATTTCCTTCTGGAATTGTTCCGTGAAATTTTGCGTAGGCAAGCGGGTGGTCCTCGACGTGAATTGCAAGTCGTTTTATGTTTTTTGCCGTCGGTGGTGATTTTGGAACTGCCCAACTTTTTAAAACACCATTCATTTCAAGACGCAAATCCCAGTGCAAATGAGAAGCATGATGCTCGTGAATCACAAATTTTTTTGATGGAGATTTAGAAATTTTTACTTTGGCTGGTGGCTCTTTGCTCGAAGTCAAATTCCTTTTTTTCTTGTATTCTCCGAGAGACATGAAAGGATTAATATTCTGAAATATATAAGTGTTTTTAAATTAGAAAAAATTAAAATAAATATGGTTGATGTTTATTTTGCGGAAGGAAGAAGAATATTTATTGGAGAAACATATACAAGAGCGGACTGCAAGCCAACAAAAGTTTATCTTAAAAATGGATATCTTATCAAAGAAAAAACAAGAGAAGATTTTGAAAAAGATTCAAAAAAAATATTAGAAGAGTATGTAAATGCAGAAAAAGAAGTTAAAGTATTCAAAAAAAGCGAGATATCTTCTCCGAGAAAAATTATTGATTTGGAAAGTTTTCTAAAAGGGTAATCTCCGACGACAAATAAATTTCTCAGAAACATTTATAAATCTCTTTTTTGTGAAGAATTTATATTTAGAATGAGTACTTTAAGATATACAATTGTAACATTAAAGTATGATGTATGTAGAAGTAGTCATTTTAGTTGTAGTTCTGATATTTGATAGTCAAAGCCAATAGAGGATTAGGAATTTTGTGTGAAGTGTTTTCTTTCTTACATAAGAAAATGCGTAATAATATTTGTTTATTTATCGACGATGGGTTTCTTTTTAGAAAAAGAAACTACAATGGTAGAAAAACTGATAGAGTTATTTAAATCCAGTTGATCCTGCTGGCGGCTGCGGCTCTCTGGTTTACACTTAGACATGCAAGTCTTTCGCGAGAAGGCGAACTGCTCAGTAACACGTAGCTAACCTGCCCTTAAGTCAAGGATAACCTCGGGAAACTGAGGATAATACTTGATAAGAGATATACCCTGGAAAGATTTATCTCCCAAACTCGAGCTTAAGGATGGGGCTGCGGCGGATTAGGTAGTTGGCGGGGTAATAGCCCACCAAGCCTGTGATCCGTAAGGGCTCTTAGCGGAGAGGCCCTGAGAGGGAATCTGAGACACTATTCCCAGCCCTACGGGGTGCAGCAGGTAGGAATCTTTTGCAATGCGCGCAAGCGTGACAAAGCGAGCCAGAGTGTTTTACAATGTAAAACTTTTGCCAAATCTAAAAAGTTTGGCGAATAAGGACTGGGTAAGACTAGTGCCAGCCGCCGCGGTAATCCTAGCGGTCCAAGTCGCAGCCATCATTATTGGGTCTAAAACATCCGTAGCTTGTTTAATAAGTTCCTTGTGAAATCTTGTCTCTTAAGGGCAAGGCGTGCGGGGAATACTGTTGAGCTAGAGACTGGAAGACGTAAGAAGTATGTTCAAAGTAACGGTAAAATGTGTTAATCTTGGGCAGACTCACAACAGCGAAGGCATCTTACGAGGACAGTTCTGACAGTTAAGGATGAAGGCTAGGGGCGCAAAATGGATTAGATACCCATGTAGTCCTAGCAGTAAACACTGCGCACTAAACATTAGTACCTCTTCGAGAGGTATTGGTGCTGAAGGGAAGCCGAAGAGTGCGCTACCTGGGAAGTATAGCCGCAAGGCCGAAACTTAAAGGAATTGGCGGGGAGACACTACAACAGGTGACGCGTGCGGTTCAATTAGATTCTACACCGTGAACCTCACCAGGATCGACAGCAGGATGAAGGTCAGTCTGAAGGGCTTACCTGACACGCTGAGAGGAGTTGCATGGCCGACGTCAGCCTGTGCTGTGAAGTGACCTGTTAAATCAGGTAACAGGCAAGACCCACATGTATATTTAAAATACCAATATACAGATTGCTTTGGTAACAAAGATGAAAGTGTGGGCTACGTTAGGTGAGTACAGCCTGAATACCCTGGGCGACACGCGCGCGTCAATGGTGAATACAGTGAGATGCAACACCGAAAGGTGAAGCTAATCCCATAAAATTCATCTCAGTTCAGATTGCGGGTTGAAACCCACCCGCATGACGCCGGAATCTGTAGTAATCGTTTGTTAGCAGCGAACGGTGAATATGTCCCTGTCTCTTGCACACACTGCCCGTCAAACCAACCGAGTTTATTTATGATGAAACTTTTCGAAGGAGAATCTTAGGTAGACAAGGTAGGTTAAGTCGTCACAAGGTATCTGTAGGGGAACCTGCAGATGGATCACCTCCTAAATTATATTATTGGTGACATCTTTTGATTATAATTAAAAGATTATTTCTACATACTATTCTATTTATAGCGTCGGTAAAATTAAAAAAACCGAATAAAAAATAAATAGAAAATATTAAAAACGATTATGGGCTCCAAATAATTAAGGGCTCGTAGTCCAACGGCAGAACACCTGTCTTGCACACAGGAGTTCCGGGTTCAATTCCCGGCGAGTCCATTTATTCTAAATGGATTTAATTACACATCATATTCAATTTAAGAAATTGATACGACGACAAAGTCGTCAAACATCGTCGGTGAGAGATGTCAAAATCTCTTGTCGCTTTGAGAGTTAATACTCAATGAAATAAGCACTGAAGATTCCCACTTAATTAGAAATTTATTTTCGTAATAAGTAATTTAGTATTTTAGAAAACATTCTACAACGCTGTTAGATGGATAGCTTGGTTTTGGTAGATGATGAAGGACGTGGCAAGCTGCGATAAGCTTGGGGGAGCCGCATGCAGGCATTGATCCCGAGATTTCCGAATGCACAGAAATGTGGAATCACGCGGGGAATTGAAACATCTTAGTACCCGCAGGAGAAGATAATAAATAATTATTCCCTGATTAGCAGCGAGCGAAAGGGGAAGAGGGCAAACTGAATCTCCGTCGGAAACGATGGCAGAGATGTGGTGAAGATAAGTGGCTAAGGAATTGAGAGAAAGTTGTCTGGAAAGACATACCTCAGAAGGTGATAGTCCTGTACTCTAAAATTCTATGTCGCTCTTCAAAGAGTAGGGCCTCCTGGATTGGAGGTCTGAATATGGCGGGATTAACCGCTAACCCTAAATATAACCAAAGTCCGATAGCAAACTAGTACCGCGAGGGAAAGCTGAAAAGTACTCTTAACCGAGAGTTAAAAGACTTGAAATCTAACAGTTACAGATGGCTGCGGCTCCCGTATTTATTTATTGAGAGTTGCAGCGTGCGTTTTGAAGAACGAGCCAGGGAGTTTTTTCATGTGGCGAGGCTAACCTACAAATGGGAAGCCGAAGCGAAAGCAAGTATGAAAGTGCGTCAGTCACGTGGATTTGACTTGAAGCCAGATGATCTATTCATGGGCAGGATGAAGTCTACCGAAAGGTGGATGGAGGTCCGAACTAGTGCTACGTACATATGCTTAGATGATCTGTGAATAGGGGTGAAAAGCCTATCTAATCTGGCGATGGCTGGTTCCTGCTGAAATATGCCTACGTATAGTCTCATGTAGTTTGTCGACGGGGTAAAGTACGGATAGAACTTGCAGGAGCAAACGCTTACGGAGGTCTTTCCAACTCAGAAGCTGTCGACTGCGTAACATGAGAAACAGGGTGTGTATGTAAGATACACTTCCGAGACCGGAACAACGGAGACTAAAGTTAAGGTCCCTAAATTATGCTAAGTGTAACGAAAGGCGTCTTGAATCTGAGACACTAGGGATGTAAGCTTAGAAGCAGCTATCATTCAAAGAAAGCGTAACAGCTCACCTATTGAGATACAAGGCCCTGAAAATGGACGGGGCTCAAGCATAATACCGATACTTTGGCGGCACTCAGATGAGTGGCCGGGTAAGCAGGCGTCTTTTCTGCGCAGAAGCGTTTCCGAGAGGAGGCGTGGAGCGGAAAGGAATGACGATCCTGGCAATAGTAGGATGTGATCTTCCTGAGAATGGAAGATGTCGAAAGAGCAAGGTTTTCTTGGCAATATACGTTAGCCAAGAGTTAGTCAGTACCTTAGTTATATCTTAATCGAGTATGATGATGGAGGGCAGGTTAATATTCCTGCACTGATTAATTTTACATAGTATGATTTGCTTCCGGATAAATAAGCATTCGAAAGAATGTTCTGTCAGAGAAATTTAGTGAGCGTAATGCATAGACCTATTTGAATTTGACAGACAAAATTGTTGAGTCCAGGAGCCAGTGAAAAGATTATACTCTTAATTAATTAACTGTACCCACAACCGACACTGGTGCTCTAGCTAAAAAGGCTAAGACATGAAAGGCGAAACCAATTAAGGGAATTCGGCATATTAGTCCCGTAGCTTCGGCTTAAGGGATGTCTATCTTTGTTTTTTCAGAAATGTAAAAGCATAGTTAGATCTCAGTAACAAGGATGGCCCGACTGTTTACCAAAAACGTAGCCAGTTGCTAATCTGAAAAGACTTGTATAACTGGTGAGACCTGCCCAGTCGCGGCTTCTCAAACTCCTTTTCAAGGGAGCTAAGGTCCGTGAAACGGCGGGGGTAACTATGACCCTCTTAAGGTAGCGTAATACCTTGTCGTCTGAATGGCGACTTGCATGAATGGTTTAACGAGGTTGTCACTGTCCCTAATTGGAACCTTCTGAAAATACTGTGTGGCGAAAATGCCACGGATGCCTAGTGGGAAGCGGAGACCTTGTGGAACTTTACTGCAACTTGTTGTTGTGGTCTTAAGAGAAATGCATAGCATAGGTAGGAGCGTCGAGTCTGTCATTTTGGTGGCAGAGGAGCGAACTTGTAATACTACCCACTTTTCTTAGGATTTCTTACTCTTTATGGGGACAGCAGCAGGCGGGCAGTTTGACTGGGGCGGTGCCCTGTCGAAAATGTATCGATAGGACCCAACGATGAGCTCATCCAGCTTGGAAATCTGGAGTTGAGTGCGAGGGCAAAAGCTCATCTGACTGTATTTTGAAAAGCAAAGAATACAGAGGAGAAATCCGGGCCTAGTGAACCCACGTGCTCTTTTAATAGGAGCCGTGTCTGATAGAAAAGTTACCCCAAGGATAACAGGCTTGTCGCGCCCGATAGTCCACATTGACGGCGCGGTTTGGTACATCGCTGTCGGCTCTACCTATCCTGGTTGTGCAGAAGCAACCAAGGGTGCCGGAGTTCACGTATTAAAAGGTATCGTTAGCTGGGTTAAGAACGTCGCGAGACAGTTTGTATGATATCTACTAGGTGTGTTGTTGAGTGAGTGGAACGAATCTCTAGTACGAGAGGAACGGGATTCGGATGCCTCTGGTGAGCAGTTGTCATATGGCAGGCTGCATAGCTACGCATTGTATGGATAAGGGCTGAAAGCATCTAAGCCCGAAACCATCCGCAAAACGACTCAACTAAAGCCGTCGAAGAAGACGACGTTGATAGAGTTCGTGTGTAAGATTCAAGATTCGTCGAGAATTTCAGCATAGAACTACTAAAAGCTTTAATTTTGTTTTCAAAATACACAATAATCTTCAGTGCTTATTTTTTTGTTGAGTTTTTTATTTTTCTTGGTAGAATTTATTAGTTTGTCAAAGAGGAAGGGGAATTAGTATTTTTTAGATTTATTAGATAAAAACAGATTTTAATGAGTTAAAAAAATTTTGAATATATATTATTAATATAACAACTAAGATTATAATCATAATAAATTTTATAAAATTTATTAATTTTTCTCCTTCTTTTGAAACCTTAACTGAAAAAACAAATTTGAATAAACTTATAGTTAAGGGGATAATCAAAAATAATTGTAAGGTAAATAAAACCAAAAAATTAGTTGTTTTTTGAATATAAATATTATAACTAAAATTCTCAGTTACATTCTGTATCCTTTTATTACATTCATTAGAAGAATCATTTAATTTTATTAGACAATTCCTTTCAGAATCTCTTAAATCAGAAAAACATTTATCGAGTTGATTTTTTAAATTACTATTTTCATTTATTAAAGAATTTAATTGATTATTAAGCGTATTTATTTTTTGGTTTTCATCTTCACAATTTATTTGATGAAATGCATTCGACATTTGAGGAATGATAATAGTACCAAGGACAAATAAGAGAAGTATCCCTCCGATTATAGGAATTACCGATGCGGGAATTTGCCCTTGTTTATTCATTTTCAATTTCTAAAATTTTAATTGATTCTGTCTCAAGATATTTTATTTTATTAACACTTCTTATAGTGATATCTACTTTAAAATTTGTACTTGGTTTAATAGAGATATCAATCATTTCTTCTTTTTTTGTAAATTCATTATAAAATTTTTGCTTTTCCCATATAATAGCCCCATTATCAATAATTATTATCTTTCCTTTCATCATATCTTCAGGAACAAATATTAATTTATATTTTGAGTCAAGTATTTCTTCATGATTTTTATATTCAATTCTATGCATTAGTTCTTGAGACAACTCCACAAAAAAATCTAATGAGATTAAGATTGTAGCTTTATTAAAATCAAAAGCATACTGTGAGAATTCTTTAAGATTTTCTTTTTTAATTTTTATTCTTTCTATATTAGGAGTTTCTAAAATATTTTTTATTAAAAAATCTCTTTCTCCATTTGCAACAGCCATTCCTATTGCTGGAAGTACTGGATAGATATTTGCTCCTTTAAGAAAGATATCTTCATTAATTAAGGGTCTTATCCCTATTTGAATAAAAGATCCTTCAGTTTCTGCAATTTTTTCAACGTTACAAATATCTTCTATTTGAGCATTATCATAATAATCCTCTAAAGTTTTTTTTGTAAATAGTTCTTTTTTTTCATTATCATAATAATCTTTACTCATTTTTTCTTAATCTCCTTATTTAATTTGGGATATCTTTCATAAAATAGGATATCAATCAAATAACTTTTCTTTTCTAAATCAGTTAAACGAGAATTAACATTCTGACCATTTCTTTCGAATTTTTTTTCAAGGTTGTCAGTTTTATCAAAATAATTATTCAATTTTAGACAAAGTTTTACAACCCAAAAAAGAAGAGTAAGTATACCTATTATTATCCCGATAATAGCAGCCAAAAATTCAATTGTTATCATCTTTTCTTTTAAAAGAAAAATCTTTTTAAGAATTATTATACTCAATTTTCTGAATAGAAATGTTTAAAACCGGACTTATTCTTAATGAAATATGGAAAAAGAGAATTTTTTTAATTATAAAAATTTAAAGATAATCCATGACAATGTCCTTCATACAGAAAAAGTTCTTTTGGAAAGTATTGATTTGATTATAACCTCTCCCCCATATAATGTAGACATAAAATATAATTCACATAATGATGATGTCACTTATGAACAATACTTAGAGTTTAGTCATAAATGGTTGTCTCGATGTTTTGAATGGTTAAAGAACGACGGCAGATTATGTTTGAATATTCCTTTAGATAAAAATAAAGGGGGCCAACAAAGTGTCGGAGCAGATTTAACGACGATTGCTAAAAAAATAGGATTTAAATATCATTCAACAATAATTTGGAATGAAGGGAATATTTCAAGAAGAACAGCTTGGGGTTCTTGGTTAAGTGCTTCTGCTCCATACGTGATTGCCCCGGTTGAATTAATAATTATATTATACAAAGATAAGTGGAAAAAAAATGATAGAAAGCAATCTGATATTACGAGAGACGAATTTATAGAATGGACAAATGGATTATGGACTTTTCCGGGGCAGAGTAAAAAAGGAGCCGGCGGACATCCTGCACCATTTCCTGTTGAACTACCTCGACGATGTATTAAATTATTTAGTTTTATTGGAGACACTATTTTAGATCCGTTTATGGGAAGTGGTTCAACTATGATTGCCGCGATATCTCACGATAGAAAAGCAATTGGGATAGACGTAGACGAAGAATATTGTAATATAGCAAAAAACAGAATTATAAAAGAAACAGAACTTTTAAATAAAAAGTTAATAATATAATAAGATGACTAAGAAAACTGAAGAGATAATAAAAGAATTCAAGGAAGAAACAAGTCAAGAAAGTTTAGTTCTAGAATATTTTAAGAAAAATTCAAAAAGAGAAATTAAACATCCAGAAATTGTGGATTGGGTTGTTACAGAATGGAAAAAACGAACAGGGAAAGTTTTTAGAGATCCGGATAGATCAATAAGAAAACTTGCTCAGCAAGGACAATTAATAAAAATATCAAAAGGAATTTACAAATATGATCCCGATTTTGTAAATAATCGTGAATTAGAAGATTTTACTCCCGCACAAAAAGAAGAAATATTCAAACGAGATAATTATCGTTGTGTGATTTGCGGCCGTGGGCGTGCCGACGGAGTAGAAATTCAAGCAGACCACATTAAGCCAAAAGAATTAGGTGGAAAAGCAGAGATAACAAATGGACAAACATTATGTGCCCAACATAATTTTCAAAAAAAGTATTACAAACAAACAGAGACTGGTAAAAGAATGTTCATCCGACTTTACGAACTTGCTAAAAAGAATGAAGATAAACAATTAATAAAATTCTGCGAAGATGTCCTCGAAGTTTATGAAAAAGACAATATAAATGGACACATAATTTGGAAAAAATAATTATACAACACTAGCCTTCACAATCTTCACATCCACCCTTGGCTTGTCCTGAGAATTTGTATCAACTTTTGCGATTTCGTCGACGACGTCCATTCCTTCAATTACTTTTCCGAATACAGGATGTTTCCCGTCGAGAAAATTATTATTAACTAAATTTATGAAAAATTGCGAGCCTCCTGTGTCTGGTCCTGCATTCGCCATTGAAATTGTGCCTCTGGCATTTTTTTGGTTTCCCTTGAATTCATCTTTTATTTCATATCCAGGACCTCCCATTCCTGTTCCTGTCGGGTCTCCTCCCTGAATCATAAATCCGTCGATGATTCTGTGAAAAATTGTTCCGTCATAAAAACCCTCGCTGACAAGCTTCTCAAAATTTCCTGCTGTTATCGGCATCTCGCTGTAGAGTTCTATAACTATGTCTCCGTGATTTGTTTCTAATTTTACTTTTGTATTTTGATTTATTGAATTTCCTGTCATGTTAAATATTACAACTCCTGAAATTAAAATAATTGCAAGTATTATAAAGATTATTGTTGGGGTTTTCATTTTTTCTTTTCTTTTAATTCCTTCAAAATCTTTTTAGCTCTTTCTAAAATTTTATCATTTGCTAAAGGATGATTATCTTTATATTTGTTAAACTGGTTCATAGAAGACAGCCAATTAAGTGCAATTTCTATATCTTGTGGAATTGGTTGAGATTTCAAATAATCATTATAAATTGGTAATCCCCCATATTTTCTTTCATAGGAAATAATTTTTTTTATTACAAAATTATCTTCGGGATTTTTTAAAAAGTTTTCATATAATTGAATAAGTTCTTCTCTCATCTCTTCTTCATTAAAATCCTCTGACATTTTCAATTATCATCCTCTTTAAAAATTTCATCAATTTCTTCTTTAGTTACGGGCTGGTTGTTTAAATTATCTGCAATTAAATCCATAATTGCAGCATCATAACTAGAAATATTAAATTTTTTTTCTCTTTTATAATCCCATATATGGGCTGTTCCTTCCTCTCCTTCGTGTATATGAAGTTGGAATCCCGAATTGGGAAAATCATTAACTGTAAAAGAATTGTCAGAATTTTTTAATTTTTTATATGATTCTTGTTTCTTAATTAACTCACCATTACCATACATCGGGAGATTAAATGGGTCATCAAAGAAAATACCACATAACAAAAGGTTTTCAATTCCCATAGTTATAGAGATAATTAATCATTTTTAAAATTATTGTTCTCTACTTTTTCAAAATTTTTTTATTTTCCCGATAATATCTTAAAAAATCTTGTTAGAAAATTGCCAGAGGATTTTATTTCTTTAACTGCTTCTCTTGTTGGTGCTGCATCGCCTTCATTTGATTCAACAGCTGGGCTCGGTTCTTCATTAACTCCTTCACTTCCGCTATCTCCGCTTCCGTCAGCAGTTGTTCCTTCTGCATAACCGCTATCGATTCCACCTGGAGCTTCATCAATATTATTTGTAGTTGTATCATGAGTCTCTAAATCGGGATTAACCTGATTTGGATTTGGTTCTGGAAGAGGTTCTTCATTTTGAGTTCCGTCTCCTGCAACATAAGTTTTAACTTCTGGTTTTAATCCGTCGTCTCCCTGAGCAACTTCTGTTTTAACAACAGTAGCCAATCCTCCCTCGACGACAACTCCTGCTTCTCCTCCAGCAGTTGTTCCTTCGGCATAAGTATGTTCAACAACCCAATTAGAAATTTCACCATCGATTTCATCTATTCTATTTTCAATTTCCATTGTTCTGCCTTCACTTCCATTCACAACAATTTCATTAGAAAGATTTTGCCCTTCTTTTCCATTTACTTCTATTACCCATTCTGCAGTAAGCCCTGTTTTTTCTTCTTCCAAGGAATAAACTTCCAAACTATCTGAAATATTTTCTTCCTGATTTATTGTATCTAAAACTTTAGAAGAACTTTCTTTTACTTCTTCAGCAGTTTTCAAAGAAACTTTTTCCTGAATGAACTGGAGTTTTTCCCAGGCTCTTTCAAGATTTTTTTCTGCTTCTCCATTATTTTCATTTTTTGTATTTACAATAGCAGAGTTCACTTCCTTCTCTCTAATCTCCAACGAAAGCGCAACCTTTCCGTCCTGCCCGAAGGTAAAAAACATCCTTACATTATCAATGAACTGATTAAAACCTGAATACGTTTTAGATTGTTCCTGAGCTAAGACAAAAGGAGAGATTAATAATACCCCTAACAGAAATAAAACCATCATCTCTTTTTTCATAAATTAAATAAGAACAAGGCATTTATAATATTTTGTAAATTATTTATTCTTTCCTTTTAGTTCTCTTTGATTTAACAGCATAAACACAACAGCACCAATGATAAAATAAGGATTTACTAAAAATGTCAGTGCTATGAAACCCAGGGCTATTAATGAAAAGATTACAACCTTTAAATTAAAATTTTTTGGCAGTTTCATTTTACTTATCATCAATTATATCTTTTATTTCCTCTTCCATATCTCTTTTCTTTGTCAGCTCTTCAGGAATTCTGTATTCAACCCATTTTACTTTTTTCTTTTCTATTGTTTCCTTTAGATTTTTTTCGTGCTGATTCAGTTTCGCATTTCCACTTTTCACTTCAACAAAAACAACTTCGTCAATTTTCTTTTCATCCATGCCCTTGAATACAATAAAATCAATCGGTTTTCCAATGAACCTGCATTCTGTCGGCAAATATTCAAATTCAGGAAGATAAGGAGCAAGCTGTTCTGAAAATTGCCCGCCCAAAACTGCACGTGATTTCATTATCGCGTCTTTTCTTTGACTGGGAAGTTCCCCTTCCCAATATTTGTCTCTTCGGAAAGTTCCTGACTTGTAACCAAACCAGTAAGCAACAGCAATTGAAATCAGCAATAAAACTGCTGCAATTATTATTTCTATTAACATTTTACCCAAGATAAGAATTATTTTTCACTTTTATTTCTGTCTTCTCTTCTTTTTCCTTCGGCATATTTTTGTCTTTCAAATCTTGCTTTATTTTTTTCAGATTGTCTTCAATCATTTTAGGCATTCCTTCAAGCACGCTCATAGGAAGCGCGATTCTCGCAATTGCCTGTTTCTTAAATGCGTCAACAAAAACAAGTTCTGTAAAAGATTCTTTTTTCGCTTTTCCGTTTTTGTTTTTCTTTGCCTTTGTCATTGTAGACATTGCGACATCGTGAGCAAAAATAGGAGGAACATGTCCCAGATTGATTTCCATGTTAAAGTAATAAGTCGCTAACTTTTAATGTTTTCTGTCCCAGAATTATCTTCTTTTCACGAGTTTTCTTATAATGAAAAAAAGCAAAAGCATACTTCCCATTACAAGGAATAAGATTACTTTTGTGTAATCCATTATTAAAGTAAAATAGATTGCAAGGGAAAATGCAACAAGAATCACGACGTCAAGGAAAATGAAAAAAATTCTTTTTGCAGCCCTCGACTTAAATTCATCATGCTTTTTCATAGCAACAATATGATTTTTGGGCTTAGAAATTTTTTTCCCTCTTTTCACCATAACAACTAAATGAAAAGAGAGTATAAAAAGTTTTTGAAAATAAAAAAAATAAAAAAATTTTCAACAACAGAGAGATTAATATCTCCTTGGTGGTCTGCTGCCGAAACTTCCGCCGCCTCTAGAACCGCCACCATAACCGCCTCTGTTTCCGCCCGAACTTCCGCCGAAACTTCGTCTTGGTCTTTCTGGTCTGTCTTCCATTGGCCTTGCTTCAGAAACCTTAAGCTCTCGTCCCTGTACATCTTTCCCGTTCAATTCTGAAACTGCTTTGTTTGCAACTTCATCGTCGGTAATTGTAACAAAACCGAAACCTTTTGATCTTCCTGAAAACTTGTCTTTGATAAGAGAAACTTCTTCAGGGTTGTACTCTGCAAAAAGTGCTTTTAACTCTTCCTCACCGACACTAAAAGGTAAATTTCCTACGTGTAACTTCATGTTATCCTCCTTACAATTTTATAATTAGAAATAATTTGCTTACTTCAACGGATTTAATCATGATTAACCCTAATTAATCACATTTTTAAAGGTTTGTGTGATAAGAAATGCATGCTGGAGTTCAAATTAAAAAAATTCGGCAAAAAAACAAAATCAAACTGCAGAAGTCTAATATCAGAAAATCTGGTTGATTCAAAAGAGTATCTGATTAGGAGTTCACTGAATGAATACAGGCTGGCTGACAGGGGAGATAATAATAAGATAATGAGCGCAAGATTTGACAGTATGCTTGCAGACGTGATTGAATATTTTGAAAAGGATTCTTTAATTACAGATGTAAAAATCGTCAAATACAGCAAACTTTGCGGAGCAAGTTTATTGGCACCAACTTGCATCAATTGCGGTGAAAATTTAACAAGAATTGAGGCCGAAATAGTAAGGGAGAGAGAAAAAGAAAAAATGAGATTGTTTTATTTTTGCAATTATTGCGGCTTTGTCGGAAAGATAAAAAAAGGATTCGGATTATAATCCAAAATTCTCAACAAAATTTTCAATTACTTTGTATTCCTGGAGAAAATCGCTCCCTTTTTTTGTCAGGGAAAAAGTTTTCTTTTCATTGTCGCTGATTTCAAGTTTGATGAATCCCTTTGCAATCAATTCATTGATGTATTCCTTGAACATTTGCGGCGATAGATTTGAAGCATAAAGCAGTCTTGTGGGTTTTATTTCTCTGTTCTGCCGAATAGTATTAAGTATGTCTTTTATGACTTCAAGTCTTTCTCGTTTTTTGGATGCCATTATGCAAAACTCCTGTTTTTTGTCATTTTATTTTGTTGTTGCTTTTATTACTCCATAAAGGAATAAAAAGAAAAATATTATATTTATTATTCCGACGTTAATAAGAATCAAAGGATGCCAGTGGAAAACTGATGCTGCGAGGAAATTCAAAATCCATGCAGAAAATATGAGCAGCATTCCTATAAAATAAAACTTAAGGAATTTGAATTTTTCAGATTTTTTCAGATAGTTGATTAAGGAGATTACTGAAATGTATGAGAAAATAATTATTTGTGAAAAAAACATGAAATTGTAAGTTTGCCATACTTCGTCGAGCAATGCAAGAACTATTGCCATTATGTTGAACAAAGTTATTTTTGAATTGAAAATGGAACTGTATTCATTTTTTGAAGCGAATTTTTTCCACACAAGGCTGTATAAAAGGAAAAAACCAGCCATTATCATAAAGTATTCAAATATTATTTTTACTATGTCTGCGTTGGCGATTGAGAAATCGGAAAATAGTCCGAGTATGTATCTTACTAAAAATCCGATGCCAAAGAACAAGAATGCGTTCCTGAAGTATCTTATTCCGTTATGCAAGCTTAATCTGAAAAATCTGTCTGTTTTTAGAAAAATAATCATGCAAATAGATGTAATGATTAATGTGTATAATGCTTCCAACAGCCATTTATTTTCTGTCACTACAGAGTATAAATCCATAAAAGTTTCACCTTTCCACCTTATTTAAAGTTTTATATACAAAAATTTTCCGGCAGTACTATTCCTACATATTTTTCTTTCTCACGCTTTATAAAGAAGTTTTTATTATGATATTTGTAAAAGAGAGAAAAATATTCAAACGAATTTTAACCTCATCAACCCCTCGGAAGTAAGGTTCTCCCTTACTTCCAAACTCTCTTATTTCTTCTATTAGCAACTTTTAAAAACTCTTTTTTCTTCGGATTTTTGTAAGTTGGGCAGTTAACTTTCGGGGACCTGACATTAAATTGTCAAGAAATAAAATATGATTTCTGGTTCTTGAGGAAGGTCCGCTCACCACATTAAAGTCATCCGTGAAAATGGATTGTCGCGAGGCAAAGCTCTGTTACAGAAACGACACAGCTTATCTGGAGTAATGAAACATGCGTGGAACTTCGAAAGATAAGATTTGATGAAACGAGCATCTTGACTGGTGCAAGGCAAAACGCCGCATAGTTGAATGTTAACAAATTCAGTTCGTATTAATTTACGATGAATTACAGAAAGTGGCCTACGCCCGACTTACATTTTTTTCTTTCATAAGTTTTTTAAAGAAAAGATATTACAAAATAATATGCCAGATGAATATCAAAAACCTGAAGAAAAAAAACCATATGATATCTACGAAGATATCTGTCACAAGCTTCCTGAGTTCAGTGATTACACAAAATCAGATTTAGAAGATTTGGCAGATGCTGCAAGACAAGACCATATTAATGAAATGGAAGAAAATTTAGATGACTTTACAACTGACGGAATTTAATTATTGAATCTTTTTCTAAACATTTAAAAGTGTTTAATTTATTATTTTATAATTCTGTTGAGGGGTCTTAGCTCAGCGGGAGAGCACTACGCTGAAGACGTAGGTGTGCCGGGTTCGACTCCCGGAGACCCCATTGCGAGGACACCTTATCGGTTTCCTTAACTCCCGACCTCGCTCATTGCAATTAATATTTTCCCGCATTCGCGAAATCGCTCGGCTTAACCTTCCCTTTATATTTGTGGTCACGCCTGATTTTTATTTTTAATTTTCAAAAACATTTATAAAAGTGGGAAAATTAATTCAGATATGAAGTTATTCAAAAAGAGAGAGCATAAAGATAAAGAGTCTATGGTGAAGGGAAATTCTTTCGGTGCATCAGGATTTACTCTCGGAGTTTTGAGCATTCTTTTTTCAGGAGTTTATGGAGTTGTTTTTTCAATTGTAGGTTTTGTTCTCTGTTTCATACAGCAAAGAAACAAGCCAACAAAATTAGGAAAGGCAGGATTAATTCTTAATGGAATTGGATTGGTTTTCAGTATTTTATGGATTTTTTATCTCGCTCCAATATTAGCTGATTACATAAACAGTGCATTATCAACAGCGTAAAATGAGAAATATTTTGAATAAAAAAAGAGGGGCGATAGAGATGTCTATCGGAACAATTGTTACAATTGTCCTCATGGTTACAATGCTTATTCTTGGAATTGTTCTTATAAGAAATATTTTTTCAAGTGCAAAAGGTGTTGTTGATTTGACAAACCAGCAGTTAGAAAGTGAAATAGAAAAATTATTTTCTGAAGAAAATGCAATTGCAATATATCCAAGCACAAGATATGTTGAAATAAAACAGGAAGAAACCGACGGAGTCGGTTTTGGAATAAAAAATCTTCAACAGGGAACTTCAGGAGCAACAACTTTTTCTTATCAAGTTTCTGCATCTGATGTAGCTAATTGCGGTGTAACTGACGATGTTGCAGAAAGCTGGATTATTGTGGGAAGAGGCGAAAGCGACATTGCAATTCCAGTAGGAGGAAAAGTAGTTAGAAAAGTAATGTTCCAAATTCCTATTGGTTCGCCATTGTGCATTGCAAGATTTAAGGTAGAAGTTCAGGCAGGCGAAGCTGCTTATGCAAGTGATTTCTTTGATGTAAAAATAATGGCCAAATAAAGACAACCCACTGGTTTTCTTTATCAAACTTTCCCCTTGAATTTGAGTCACGCCTGATTAGATTTAAAAATTGTTTTTTCTTAAATAATGAATGGTTTTAAAATTGTATAACACACTTACAAGGAAAAAAGAAGTTTTCAAACCAATCAAAAAAGATTTTGTTGGAATGTATAGTTGTGGTCCGACAGTTTATTGGTATCAGCATATTGGGAATATGAGATATGCTCTTTTTGTGGATTTATTAAAAAGGATATTAGCATATGACGATTACAAAATAAAACATGTTATGAACATAACTGACGTCGGGCATCTTACTTCTGACGCTGATGAGGGAGAAGACAAAATGGTTAAGGCAATAAGAAGAGAAGGATTGAAATTGAATAAGGAATCAATGCTTGTTATTGCAAAAAAATATACAGACATTTTTTTAAATGATATAAAAAAGTTAAATGTTGTTTTGCCTGATGTGATGCCGAAAGCAACAGAGCACATAAAAGAAATGATAGAAGTTATTAAGAAAATAGAAAAGAAAGGGTATGCTTACAAGACTTCTGTAGGATTAATTTTTGACACGTCGAAGTTTAAGGATTATGGGAAATTGGCGAAGTTAAATCCTGAAGAAATGAAATTTGGAGAAAGAGTTGAAGTCGACCCTGAAAGAAAAAATCCTACTGATTTCGCGTTGTGGATAACAAATCAGCCGAATCATATTATGCAGTGGGATTCTCCGTGGGGAAAAGGATTTCCAGGATGGCATATTGAATGTTCTGCAATGTCGTGGAAATATCTTGGAGAACAATTTGATATTCACACCGGGGGGGAGGAGCATATTCCTGTTCATCACACAAATGAGATTGCACAATCAGAAACTGCATTTGGAAAAAAACCTTGGGTAAAATACTGGCTTCATTTGAGATGGCTTAAATTAAAAGGGGGAAAAATGTCGAAGTCATTAGGGAATGTTTATACATTATCCAACTTGGAAGAGAAAGGATTTTCTCCGTTGTCGTTTAGATATTTATGTTTGCTGACGCATTACAGAAAACCATTGGAGTTTTCATTTGAAAGTTTAGAGATGGCGCAAAATTCTTATGAAAGATTAAAAAATATAGTTTTAAATCTTGACAGAAGCCAGAAAAAAAATAAGAAGAATATTGAAAATGCAGCGAAACAATTTTTGGAAATAATAAATGAGGATTTAGATTCTTCAAGAGGATTATCTTTCCTATGGGAAATTTTGAGGGATGAAAGATTGAGTGATTCTGAAAAATATGAACTGGCTGAAGAATTTGACAAGGTTCTTGGATTAAATCTTGGAAAAGAAGAAAAAATAAAAATTCCTGAAAATGTTATGAATATCATTGATGAAAGAGAAGAAGCAAGGAAAAATAAAGAGTGGAAAAAGTCAGACGAACTCAGAGATAAGATTAAAAAACTTGGATTTGCTATTGATGATACAAAAGAGGGATATAAGATTAGAAAAGTTTAGATGAAAAAAGTAGAATGGTATCATGATTTTATTGATAGAAAGTATAAGCCTAAAAAGACAGATTTGAAAGCACTTTTTTATTTTGAACCTTCGGCAGGAATTTCAAAAGATGATGCAATTGGAAGAATTGCTTCTGAATCCTCGACGGGAACATGGACAACCTTATATGAGCTTCCGAAGAGAATGAAAGAGATTATGGCAATTGCATATAAAGTTGAAGATAATTTTGTTCATATTGCTTATCCGCTCGGGCTTTGGGAAAAAGGAAATATTCCGCAGTTATTAAGCGGAATTGCTGGAAATATTTTTGGGATGAAAGCAATAAAAAATTTGAGATTGATTGATGTTTCTCTTCCTGACGAATATATTCGAAGTTTCAAAGGGCCTAATTTAGGAATTGCTGGGCTTAGAAAATATTTCAAAGTTTATGACAGGCCACTTTTAGGAGCTGTTCCAAAACCAAAAGTAGGATTTGATGCAGAAGAACACGCAAAAATTGGATTTGAAACCTGGATGGGAGGATTTGATTGCGTTAAGGATGATGAGAATTTGACGTCGACAAATTTTAATAATTTCTACAAAAGAGTTGGGTTTATGTCAAAGATGAGAGACAGAGCAGAAAAAATTACTGGAGAAATCAAGGACGCTTTTATCAATATAACTTCAGAGACAGAAGAAATGAAGAAAAGGGCAAAGGCGCTTCATAATTATGGATTCAAATATGCGATGATAGATGTTGTTACTGCAGGAACTGCTTCTGTGCAAACAATGAGAAATGTTCTTGGTGATTACGGAATGGCGATTCACGCTCATCGTGCGATGCATTCTGCTTTTGACAGAAATGAAAAGCACGGGATTACAATGCAGTTTCTTGCGAAGATTATGAAGCTTGCAGGAGTTGACCAAATACATTCGGGGACTGCTGTCGGAAAATTAGTCGGAGACAAAGAAGAAGTTGTATCAATTGCAAATGTTTTGAGAGAGAAGAATGTAAAGCCGTACAAAAAAATAATTCTTGAACAGGACTGGGGAAATATCAAACCTGCTTTCCCTGTGACTTCGGGAGGATTGCATCCAGGATTAGTTCCTGATGTCATGGATATTTATGGAAAAGAAATGGTGATGCTTGTTTCAGGAGGAATTCACGGACACCCCAACGGAACACGGGCAGGAGCAATTGCAACAAGACAAGCACTTGAAGCTACAAAGAAAAAAATTTCTCTTGAAGAATATGCAAAAACCCACAAAGAATTAAAACAAGCTTTGGAAAAATGGGGAAGATTGAAGCCTAAATAGATTATGAAATATAGAAAAGCTGTTTTTGTCGTCGCTTATGCTCGAGGGAAGAATAAAATTTATTATTTGATTCTGAAAAGAAAATTGCATTGGAAAGGATGGGAATTTCCGAAAGGCGGAATAAAAATTTTTGAATCTAAGATGAATGCTGTAAAAAGAGAAATAAAAGAAGAAACAGGACTGAAAGTTTTGAACATGAAAAAATTTAATATTTATGGGAAATACAAATATAAAAAAGAGCTTCCTGACAGGAAAGGAATTAGAGGGCAGGAATTTTCTTTGTATGCTGTTGAGATTAAAAAAGGTAAAGTGAAGATTGACGGGTTTGAACACTCAGGTTACAAATGGGTTGAATTTAATGAGGCTGTTAAAAAATTAACTTGGAATAATCAGAAAAGATGTTTAAAGAAAGTTAATTATTTTCTTAAAATATAACTTAAATTGTAATCTTTTGCCTCAAAGAATTTTTTAGCAAATTCTGCAACTATTTCAGGATCATAATATTTGCAGGAGAAAATATCCAAATAAACAGTGTTAGTCAAATTTGCAAAATGCCCTGAGATTAAGGATGTTTCAATAAGTTGTGTCATTGAGAAACCAGCAACTTTTTCATCCTCTCCAAAATTTACAACGACACATTCGCCGAATCTTTTCATCTCAATCAAATCACAAAGCTCCACAACAAATTGCCTGATTTTATCTGCATCTCTGATTGTGTCAGGGTTGCAGAAATGCAAATCTACCGAGGACAAAAGCCCCCATGCTTTTTCATTTTTATAGGTTTCCATCAAATTTTCTGTTTCCATTTTAATTATAAAAAAAAATTATTTTTAAATCTTTGCCTATAAAAATAAGAAAAATCCTATTGGTTTTTTCGCTCCGCGACAGATATAAAAACATCTTTTCCTTTTTGGGACTATGAAATTTCGGGAGTTTGTAACATCATCAGGGAAAAAAGTTCTTGCGGGGAAAAATGCGGAACAAAATGAAGAACTTGTAAATCAGTTTATAGGCAAAGAGAATCATATTTTTCATACTTCAAAACCAGGAAGTCCTTTTTGCATTATAGAAAAAACAAAGCATACAAAAAAAGATGAGAAAGAGACAGCAATTTTTTGCGCTTCAAAGAGCCAGGACTGGAGAGACAACAAAAGCGATGTTGAAGTTAATTTTTTCAGAGGGGAAGATGTTTACAAGGAAAAGAAAATGAAAGCGGGAATGTTTGGCGTGAAAAAATACAGAACACTGATTGTCACAAAAAAAGAAATTGAGAAGCTTATTAATAAGAACCAAGGTTCCTAATACCTCCGATTAATATGCTCACGCGATAAGATATAAAAACTCAATAAAAGTTATTTCTTTATGGTTTTTGTAGAAATGCAACTTGGAAAGAATGGATTGACTGACAATTTTGTTAATACTATGAAGCTTAATTTTCAGAATCATGATACTGTTAGAATTTCGGTCTTGAAAAGTGCAGGGCACGAAAAGGAAAAAATAAAAGAGTATTCTGAAAAAATTTTAGAAAAATTAGGAAATAATTATACTGCAAGATTAATAGGATTCAAGATTATTATCAAGAAATGGCGCAAGGCTAAGAGATAAAGCGGGATTTGAAACAGGAATTTTCAAATGCAATTCGTCAAAGCCAAATTGGTGGAGAAAAGCGAAGAGAGTTTAATTAACAACTAGCAGTTGAACTTCCAGAACTTGTTCCAGCCCCGAATCCTGCTGATGCTTGTTCTGTGCTTAATGTTTGAGAACATTCTGATGGAACATTATTAAATGCATTACAGATTAATCCTTTTATTGCTTCAGGACTTCTGTTCGATTGTGTTTTAGCTCCATTGATTATCAAAGTCGGGCTTCCTGAAACATCATTGCTGTTTGCGTTGCTTACTTCTGCATTGTATAATTTTTCTCCGTCGCTATTCATACAAGAGTTTATCTTTTCTGCATCAATTCCCAAAGATAAATATAATGTATTTAATTTAGGAACAAGGCAAGTTGCATCGCCCTGACAATTTCCGATTTCTGTATTCTCAGCGAATGCAAGAACATAATTCAAGAACTTGTCCGGATATTCTTTTTCAACACATAATTGTCTTTCTGCCTCAATTTTTTCATACTCACCGTGCATTGCACCGATTTGCCTTATGCTGAAATCGATTTTGTCTTTCAATAAGTTTACAACAGGCACTATTGCTTTTTCCATTTGCAATCCATAAGGGCAATATGTGAAAACATAAAGTTCAACTTTTGGCTTGTCTGATTTAGGAACCTCTGTCTCTTCTTCATTATTAGAAGAAGTTTGTTCCAAAGGACTTAAAGCACTTTCAGGAATTAAATTTTTTCCATCTTTAGTCATATATACAGAAACTATCTCTCCTTCGTATTCAAGGTTTACTTGATAAAGCCCAGAAACTTCTTTTACAGATTCTATTTTTAATCCTTCAACTCCCAAAGATTCGTAGAAGCCAACAAGTTTATTTGCGGCACCATCTCCGGAAATTGCATTTCCTGTAAATCCTCCGAAAAGACTTGCTAATAATAAAATAGTAGATAGTGCTCCAAAAATGAATGATGCAAGAATCCAGGGATTTTCCCTTATTTTTTCTGTTAAATTATTTTGCTTAGGAGATGCATGGTGTTCTTCATGATGCTCGTTCTCTTTTTTCTCTTCTTCCATTTCAGAAGTATGAAGAACGCTTTTAAAAACTTTATGGTGAAATTAATATCCCTCTAAACTAGTGCTTTCAGTTATAAAAAATTTCCCGTTGATAACATCTCCTATGATTAATTACGACAAATATAAAAAGTTGTTCTCTTTTTTTTATGTATGGCTTATGATATTGTAATAGGAAGAGACGAGTCAGACAAGAAAAAGTTTGGTGAAAAAGGGCTGGTGTTTATTGGAAAGGGATATGTTCGAATGGGGCAGTATACTTCTTTAAGCAACAAAATTTTTATGGATGTAGCAAGAAGCCACGTTATTCTTGTTGCAGGAAAAAGAGGAAGCGGAAAAAGTTACACGCTCGGAGTCATCGCAGAAGAACTTTCAAATCTTCCCGCAGATGTCGGACAGAATATTGCATCTCTGATTTTTGACACAATGGGAATTTACTGGACTTCAAAATTTGAAAATGAGAAAGACAGAAAACTTTTGCAGGAATGGGGGCTCAAAGCAAAAAGTTTGCCAGTGAAAGTTTTTGTTCCATTTGGGCATTATGATTCTTATCTGGAAAAAGGAATTCCTATTGACGAGAGATTTGCACTTGATGTAAAAGAAATGACTCCTGAAGATTGGATTTTGACATTTGGCTTGGATATTACAAGTCCTGTTTCCATTCTTATTCAGAGAATGATAGGAAAATTAAGCGAGAAAGGAAAATTCGGAATTGAAGATATTATTTATCTGATAGAAGAAGATGAAAAAACTCAGAACGAAACGAAAAATGCTGCGATAGGACTTTTTGAAGCCGCTGAAGAATGGGGGATTTTTGCACGAAGCGATGAAGAGCCGACGCAGGTCAAAGATTTGGTAACTGCGGGAACAACTTCTGTTCTGGATTTGAGTGTTTACAATTCTGTAGGAGCTTACAATATAAGAGCATTGGTTATCAGTTTAGTTTCAAGAAAAATTTTTAATCAAAGAATGGATTCGAGAAAAAAAGAAGAGATTAAATCTGTTTCAAGGGGGATTAATATTTCTTATATGGCAGAGAAAAAAGAAGAGCCATTAGTTTGGATGTTTATTGATGAAGCGCACGAGTTCTTGCCTTTGGGAACCAAGACTGTTGCGACTGACGCACTTGTTCAGTTGCTGAGAGAAGGAAGACAGCCAGGGATTTCAGTAGTCTTGGCGACGCAACAGCCAGGGCAAATTCATAGAGATGTCATGACTCAGTCGGATATTGTAATTTCACACAGAGTGACTTCGCAACCAGATGTCGACGCGCTTAATTATATTATGCAGAATTATCTTATTCAGGGAATTTCAGGATATATGAATGATTTGCCGTCTCTTAAAGGAAGCGCAATAATTCTCGATGACAATTCAGAAAGAATTTATCCAATAAGAGTTCGTCCAAGATTTACATGGCACGGCGGGGAAGCGCCAACTGCTGTGGGGTATAAGAAGGAAATTTAAGATTTCTTTTTAGACTCTGTTGCTACGCGATGTCGTAAGAAGGAAATTTAATCCTCTTCTAAACAAAAAAATTAATTAGAATACATACAATCTATAATAGTAATATCATTTGATGTTAATTCTTTATTCCCTGTTTGATTTCTAAATTTATTTTCTTCGTTCAAGAGACTAGGAATTTGATTAATACAGTCCATTTTAAATTCGCAGTTTCCTGATACGACAGGAGCATTATACTCAGAAATATCATAAAAACATTTTCTTGTCATTACATTTCCAGTGGCAGTTGTTTCAAAAGTAGCATTCTTCCAAGGCTGTCCAAATAAATTATAACTAACTATAATTTTTTCGAGAAATGGCGCACCTTCTGTTAAACGATTATCACAAATAATATTAAAGGTTTTAAGAGAAGTAGATAAATCCGTAAAATGGGGTAAAATTCCACCACTTCCAATACCACATTCAGAAATTTCTATTTTGTTGAGTTCATAATCCTTAGTTCCTCAATTAATAATTGAAAGTTCAATATAATTGGGGGTGATTTTTTGTCCTTGAATATCTATAATCCCAGTTTCAACTTCATTAACAGAATTATTTGGAATAACTTCTGAAGGGGGAAATAATATTAGGATAATTAAAATTAATGCAATTATAATAATGCTAGATAAAATAATTAAATTTTTATTTTTCTTTGTCATTCGGATAATAAAGGCTCTGAATTTATAAAGTTTCCTAAGAGAAACTTACTTTCTTAATGTAGCGTAATGATATTTAATTCTCTTGGTAAAGTTACTTTATGTTAGGAAACCAAAAATGGAAATCTCTCGGCGAGATTTCAAAACCTTATGCCTTAGATATTTTAGAACAACTTTCTAAAAAGCCAATGAGATTTTCAGAATTAAAAAAGATATGTTTAAGCCAAAAAACTTTAACAAATCGTATCCATGAACTTGAAGATTCTAAGATTATAGAAACAATAATTGAAAAACCGAAAGGTCAAAAAGTTAAGATATTTTATTCTCTGACAAATAAAGGAAAACAAATGATAGAACTTGCTTCACAATTTACAAAAATCTAATTCCCAACATTTATAAATCCCTTTTTTCTTCAGATTTTATCAAACAGTCTTGAACTGTTCTAATTCCGTAACTGGAATGATACTTAATAGAAAATGGCAACAAAGAAAAATTCAGTTTATGAAATAAGCCCGCAAGAATATAATCTTAAATTAGCTGAAGCTCTTAAGAAATTTCCTGAGTTCAAAGAATCTGAATGGGCTCAGTTTGTTAAGTCTTCTCCTAGTAAAGAGAGACCAATTGAGGATTTAGATTTCTGGCATAAAAGAGCTGCAAGTATTCTTAGACAAATTTACAAGAAAGGAATTGTTGGAGTTAACAGACTTAGAACAAGATACGGAAGCAAATTGAACAGAGGAGTCAGACCTGAAAGATTTGTCAAGGCAGGCGGAAAAATTATAAGAACAATTCTTCAGCAAGCAGACGCGGCAGGACTTACTGAAACTTTGAAAAGCACTAAAGGAACAAAAGAAAAAAGACCAGGAAGAAGATTAACTGCTAAAGGAAAAGAATTCTTGGAGGGAATAAATTAAAATGGCTAAAGAAAAAACTGCAAAAGTGAAAGCAGAAAAACCTAGAAAAGAAAAAGTGAAAAAGGTTTCAAAAAAAGAAATTCAAATTCAACATAAAATTGTAGAAGTAAAACATGTGAAAGTTCCGAAGAGACAAAAAGCTCTCAGAGAAAAGAAATCTAGACTTGCCGTCGCTGGAAGACAGACAAAATGGGCTCCTGTTTGGGTTGTAATAAAAAAATACGGAGCAGGAAAGAGAGTACATCCGTCGGCAGTAACTGCATACAGACGTTCATGGAGAAGAACTAAATTAGATATATTGCCACGAAAGATTAGAAAGTGGCATATGGGTTAAATAAATGGCTAAAAAAACAGAAGTTAAAACTGAAAAACTTGAAAGAGAATATGTTATTCCTCTCAGACACAGATGGAGAATTGTTCCAAGATACCAGAGGACAAACAAGGCAGTTAGAACTGTCAGAGAATTTTTAGTCAGGCATATGAAAATTAGAGACAGAGATTTGGACAAGATTAGAATTGACAGATTATTGAACGAAGCTTTATGGGGCAGAGGAATAAAAAACCCGCCATCAAAAATAAAAGTCAAGGCAGTCAAGGAAGGAGACATTGTAAGAGTCGAACTTGCAGAACCTTCTGACAAATTCAAATTCAAGAAATTAAGAGAAGAAAAACTTGAAAGCTCTGCCAAAGAAATTGCAAAGAAAAAGAAAAAAGAAGTCGAGGAAAAAACAGAAGAAGTTAAATCAGAAGAAGTTAGCGAAGAGAAAAAAGAAGAAGTCGAGGAAAAGAAAGAAGCAACAGTTGAAGCAGGAAAAGAATTTGAAAAAGCAATAGCAAAAACAGAAAAGCATACCACAAAAGTTCAAACTCCAAAGCAGGAAAAGAACCAGAGAACACAATATAACCAGTCTGGAAGAGGACATTAATTTCTACTACGCAAACCTTAAAAATAGATTTTTGTAATCAAATTTTATGACAAAGAATTTATTGAAAGCATTATGTTTTGGTAGTGCATTAATTTTAGCTGGATGCAGTGGGTGTAATGAAGAAAAGAAAGCAGAAACTAAAAATGAAAATGTAGAGATAAAAGTTGGAGAAATGAACGAAATTAAAGGGGGAAGGTTATTGGATGGAAACACATGCATACTTTATGCAGGAATGAATTTAGATTCTACTTTTTCATTAGCAGATTGCTCTTATAACGGTGCAAATGTATATTACCCTAAATCAAGTAAGATTATTAATTATCAAGGAAAGAGATTTGATGTAATTTCTGTAACTCCAGAGAAAATTGTCCTAAAAACAACAGAAGAAAATAAAAAATAGTTTTTTATATTCCCCCATTTCTTATTTTATATGAAAACAAAATTTGATTCATATTGCTTAAACGAAATTGCAGAAGGATGCAAGTATTGTGTTCGGGGAGAAAAATTAGTTCTGTTTGTTACAGGAGTTTGCAAAAGAGATTGTTGGTATTGTTCATTGAGTAAAAAGAGGAAAAATAAAAATATTATTTATGCAAATGAACGCGAATGCAAAAATGTTAATGATATTATCCAAGAAGTCAAAGACAGCAGGGCAACTTCAGCAGGAATTACTGGCGGAGACCCGTTAATTGTTTTTGACAGGACAATAAAATTTGCTTCTAAATTAAAAAGAAAATTTGGAAAGAATTTTCACATTCATATTTATTTGCCGACGAAGTTTGTCACAGCCGAGAAATTGAAGAAATTATCCAAATGCGTCGACGAAGTTAGATTTCATCCTGAATTTTTAATCAATGCAAACAGCGTCGATGAAGATATTAAAAAAATAAGATTTGCAGGATTATTCTGGAACAAACCGAACATCGGAATCGAGTTGCCGTTGATTCCTGAGAAGAAAAAAGAAATTGTTAATTTTATTCTGAAAGTCAAAGATTATGTCGGATTTGTTAATCTGAATGAATTTGAATTATCTGAAACTAATTTTGATATTATTACAAAAGATTACAAATTAAAAGAAGGAGGATATGTTGTTAAAGGAAGTCTTGAAGCAGGAAAATGGATTCTTGAACAATTGAAAAAACAAAAGATTAATTTGAAAGTGCACTTGTGCACAGCTCAGTTAAAAAATTGTTGGCAATTTGCAAACAGATTAAGACGACATAAAATTTTCCCTTATGGAAAAAGAACCGACGACGGAAATGTAATTTACCTTGTTGCCGACGGCAAATTGAAGATGAAAAATACTTTTTATGACAAAGAGAAAAAGAGAACAATTCTTTCTGAAGAAGTTGCAAAAAAACTTCTTGGTAAAATAAAAATTAAAAGAGTTGAAGAGTTTCCGACGAGAGATAGGATTGAAATAGAGGAAGAAGAGATATGTCTGAATTAGAAGAAATAAAAAGAAAACTTAGAGAAAAAGCAAAACCTGAAAAGATTTTTTTTCTAAAAAGAATTTTAGCTACGCCATTTGAAGTTATAGGAGTGATGGTTCCTGACTCTCGAGAGATTGCAAAGGGGTACAATAATCTGAATATTTATGATATGTATAACCTTTTCGATGAGTTATGGAATTCAAATATTCACGAGGAGAAAAGTCTCGCAATTCATATTTTACAGCAATATAAAAAACAATTTAATTTGGAAACTTGGAAATTTTTGAAACAGAGATTAGAAAAAGCAAAAACATGGGACCATATTGACTGGCTTGCAACAGATGTTTTTGGAGGAATTTTACTTAACAATCTTTTCCTTATGAGTGAGATTAAAGAAATGGCAAACTCAAGAAATTTTTGGGAAAGGAGACTTGCTATTGAATCAACTTACAAATTGATTAAGAATAATAAAATTGAACTTACCTTGAGGCTTGCTGAAAAATTAATTTATGACGAAAATACTTACGTGCAAAAAGGTGCTGGCTGGATGCTGAGAGAAGCAGGAAAAAAGAACAGAACAATGATTAGAGATTTTATTTTGATGCACATTGACATGAAACCAGTTGTATTTTCCTATGCTACGGAAAAAATGAAAGAGTTGAGAAAAATTAGAAAAGAAGAAAGTAAAAAAGAGTTTAAAAAAGAAGAATTGTTTGGGGAAGAGAATGGAAATTGAAAAACTTAAACAGAAAAAATCTATGAAGGAACTTCTTGAGTTTGGACTTATAGTTTTTGACAAGCCTGCTGACTGGACAAGTTTTGATGTTGTTGATTTTGTAAGAAGAAAATTAAAACTGAGAAAAGCAAGCCATTTTGGAACTCTTGACCCAATGGTAACTGGAGTTTTGCCTCTTGCATTAAATCGAGCAGTAAAACTTACAGGGTTTTTTATTGGAGAAGACAAAGAATATACAGGAACAATGAGAATGCATGAAGATGTTTCTCTCGAAGAAATTAATAAAGTTATAGAGAAAAAATTCATCGGAAAAATTATCCAGATGCCTCCTGTTCGTTCAAGTGTCAAAAGACAAGAAAGAGAAAGAGAAATTAAAAGTTTTGAACTTTTAGAAAAAGATGAAAAAAATATTTCTTTCAAAGTTGAATGCCAGGGAGGAACTTACATAAGAAAATTAGTTCATGATTTGGGCGAAGAAATGGGAATTGGTGCTCATATGATAGGACTTAGAAGAATCAGAGCTGGAATTTTTTTAGAAAATGGGAACCTCCAGCGGGTTCTTCACAACTCCAGCGACCCGACAGGAAATCGAAGTTCTTTAGAAAAGAACCAAATAGTTACTAAAGAAGATTTTGAAAAAGCAGTTGAAGAATATGAAAAAGGAAAAGAAGAAAAATTAAGAAAAATAATTCTTCCTGCAGAAATTATAACTAAAGTTTATCCTGTTGTAAATGTAAAAAAAGAATTTGTCGACAAACTTTTGCATGGCGCTCCGTTATATTTCAAATTTTTGATAAAGCCAGAAAAAATGGATAAAGAAAAAATTATTTGTGTTTTTGATGAGGATAAATTTATCGGAATGTATAAAGTAATTAGAGCTCACGATGTTCACTCTCATTCGTCTCTAACGAGCCAAATGAATGAAGGAGATATTTTTGCAAGGGCAGAATTTGTGTTGCAGACAATTAAATAATCTTACTTTTGTATTTCAAATTTATTCTTTACTGCTTTAATTAATCCAATAAGAATTATTAAAATAATTAATACTCCAAATACATATTTGCTAGCAGTAAAAATATTTTTCATCCAAGCGATTATAACAGATTGGGAAGGATAAAAGATTATCAAGAGGTTTATACAAACATTTTCTAATATATCAAAGATTGAAGCAAAAGCTATCAAATTTATTTTTTGCAGTTTACTTCTAGACTTGAACCCTCTTTGAAATAACCATGAAATGAATAATGCAAAAAAGAAAAATGTAAGAAGAGGAACAATAATATCCCATGTTAAATGAAGCCAAAACTGAAAATTGCGTCCTGAATCTCCCCAGGATTCAATTATTGAAAAAGTTTGTTGTGGAGATGAAATAGTACTATCCAAAGAAACCATCTGTTTTGAATCTGGATAAAAAGTATACATTAGTGGAAGGGTAATTCCAATAAACAGAACAAGAGATATAAAAATAAATAAAATTAATTTACCTTTTGCCCGACGATGAAAATAGTTTGACAAATTGTTTATTTTATCACCCATCTAAATAATAAGATGAATCCGTTTTTAAAATATGTGAATCCCTGAGATGAATAAGATAAGTTTTTAATTGAAAAAATATTCTATCTGTTATGAAAAAACCTTACATAAAGAAGTTTTCAAAGCTTTCTAATTTTACTGTATGGATTGTTGATGGGAAATATATAAGGGACAATATTGACGAGGAATTCACAAATTATGGACAGCATTACAGATTTAATTTTATCCCGATGAATGAATTCTGGATTGACAAGGAAAGAAAATCCGGAGAAGAAAAATATTACATTGATTCAATGCTAGTCATGAATCGGCTTATGGCGAAAGGAGTGAGCCACGATGAAGCTGTAAAAAAAGCAGATACTGTTGAAAGAAAAGAAAGAGCAAAATCCAATTTAATGAAAAAAGAAGTTGCAGTCAAGAAACATGAAGAAGAATTATTAAAAATAATACATAAAAAATTATTGAAAGAATTTAGCACTGAAAAAATTAAGGTTTGGGTTATTGATGGAGAAGCTGTCAGAAATTTATTTTTTCTCGATTTTACCGAAGGGGGGCATGAATTTGTTTACCCTTTTGTTCCCAAGGAAGAAGTATGGATTGATAATGATGTCGGCAAAGATGAAATTAAATTTGTTCTTCTTCATGAGATGCATGAAAGAAAACTTATGAAAGGCGGAATGAAATATGATGATGCACATAAAAGTTCAAGCGAGATAGAATATTATTGCAGAAAGCATCTGAAAGAACTAGATAAGAATTTAAAGAAAGAAATTAAAGAGAACAACAAAGATGCGTGAATTTGTTTATTTTTCCCAAAGTGCAAGAACTTCTGGAAATTTTGATTCTAGTGATTTGATGAAAGCAGGAAGAATGGATATCGCAATACACAGTTTTATTCAGGGAATTTTTTTGTCGCATGGGTTCAGAAAAGATGCGATATTTCATTTTATATTTTACGGACAGCCAGATCCTCCGAAACATATTGAGATACAAGTTACAGACAAACTTGAAATCAGTAAAAAAGATATTGCAAATCTTATAAAAAAAATTTTGTACAAATACAAGCCTGGGAAAAAAACAGAAGTCCTTCCCGGATGCTGGATTGAGAAAAAAAGTTTTCTTAACCTTGTTGAAGAATTAGAAGAGAAAGGAAAACAGATTTTTATTCTTGATAAAAAGGGAGAGGACATAAGAAAGGCAAAAATAAAAGATGACTGCGTTTTTGTCCTAGGAGACCACGAAGGACTTCCTAAAAAAGAGTTGAAAAGGCTCAAAGAGATTGCGACGCAGGTTTCGATTGGAGATAAAGTGTATTTTGCATCCCAGACAGTTGCTGTTGTGAATAACGAATTGGATTATAGGGGAATTTAGGAAAACTTTAAAATCTGTCTGACTTCTTCTTTGATATGAAAAAAGCAGTCCGATTATACATTGATGGAACTGTGCAGGGAATTTTCTTTAGGCAATTTGTTAAAGATAACGCAGAAAGATTCAACATAAGGGGATTTGTAAGAAATCTCGAAGATGGAAAGGTTGAAGTTTTTGCCGAGGGAGAAGCAGAAAATGTTGACAATCTTATTGAATTATGCAAAAAAGGACCAAAGCATTCGCAGATAAGAAAAGTTGATGTTAAGGAAGAAAAATTGCAGGATTTCAAAGAGTTCAAAGTGTTGCATATTTGAAAATGATATACACAAACAGCGACGGCGGAGCACGTGGAAATCCTGGACCAGGAGCAATTGGAGTTATAGTAAGAGATGGCGAACAGATTCTTACAAGATATAGCGGAGAAGTTGGAAAATTTGTAACAAATAATATTGCAGAATATGAAGCGCTGATAAAAGCACTGGAACTTGCATCAACCTTTACTGATGACGAATTAACTTGTTTTCTTGATTCTGAACTTGTAGTGAAACAGCTTTTAGGAGAATATAAAGTTAAAGATCCAAAGTTACTTCCGCTATTTTTGAAAGTGCAGAAACTTCAGGAAAACTTCAGGAAAATAAAATATCAGCACGTTTCAAGATGGGACAAATTTCAGCAAATTGCCGACGGATTATTGAATGAAGAAATGGATAAAAAGTTTGGGAAGAGAAAAAGATAATTCCGAGTTAAATATAAAAACTAATTCTGATTATTTTAATTATGGGACAAGCAAATCAAAGATTTTCATTAGAATTTTTTATGGAGGAAATAAAAAATGTCTAGAGAAGGACAGATAATTGCAGAAAGATTAAAGAAAATTGGGGAATTGAAAAAAGAAGGGATTAATCCTTACCCAAATAAATTCGAGAAAAAAAATTCTATTGGCGAATGTTTGAAGGGAAAAATTGGAACAAAAGTCAAGACCGCAGGAAGGTTAATTACAAAAAGAGAATTGGGAAAAATTGCTTTTGCAAAACTTAGGGACGCAACAGGGGAAATTCAGATTGTATTCCAGGATGAGAAAACGCCAGAAAAGATATTTTCTTTTTTCAAGAAGTATATTGATGCGGGGGATTTTGCAGGAGTTGAGGGAGAAATTATAAAAACGAAGACAGGAGAAATTTCAATACTTGTAAAAAAAATTGAATTGCTTTCAAAGGCAATTTTGCCTCTTCCGGAAAAATGGCACGGCTTGCAGGATAAAGAAGAAAGATACAGGAAAAGATATCTTGATTTAGTAATGAATCCTGAAGTGAAAAAAATTTTTGAGGCAAGAGAGATTGTTATCGACACTATAAGAGATTTTTTGAAGAAAAAAAGTTTTGTTGAAGTTGAAACCCCTGTTCTCCAGCCAGTTTATGGCGGAGCATCAGCCACTCCTTTTATAACGCATCTTAATGCTCTTGACATGAATTTATTTTTAGCAATTTCCCCAGAATTATATTTGAAGAGACTTGTTGTCGGAGGTTTTGACAGAATTTTTACTATATGCAAAAATTTCAGAAATGAAGGAATAGACAAATCACACAATCCCGAATTTACAATGCTTGAATTTTATTGTGCTTATGCAAATTATGAAGAGTTAATGAAAATGGCTGAAGAATTAATTAAAGAACTTTTCAAGAAACTAAAGTTAGGAGATTCATTTGATTATCAAGGAACAAAACTTAATTTCAAGACAATAAAAAGAATGAAGTTTCAGGAACTTATTAAAGACAAGACAGGAATTGATATTGAAAAAGCAGATAATTTTGACAAGCTGAAAAAAGAAATTGAAAAGAAAAAACTTAGGGAAGTTAATATAAAAAATGCAAAACATTACGGAGCATTGCTTGATGAACTTTACAAAAGAGTTGTCAGACCGAATATTATCCAGCCAGTTTTTTTGACAAATTATCCTGTTGAAATGATTGCCCTTGCAAAAAGAAATGAAAAAAATCCGAGATTTATTAATACATTCCAGTTAATTGTCAACGGCGCTGAAATAATAAAATCTTATGATGAATTGAATGATCCGATTGACCAGGAGAACAGATTGATAGAACAGGTTAAATTAAAACAGAAAGGAGATACAGAAGCAATGCCTATGGATGAGGATTTTCTTGTTGCACTTAAAACTGGAATGCCTCCAACAGCAGGATTTGGGTTGGGAATTGACAGGCTTGTAATGTTGCTGACAAATCAGCCGTCAATAAGAGATGTTATTTTATTTCCGTTTATGAAGAAGGAAGAATAAAATGTCAATAATAATTAAATCAAATATTCGCCCGTTAGTAAAAGAGCTAGATAAAGACGGCGCAATTTCCAGCGTCGCTGATGAAGTTGAAATTGCTCTTGAAAGAAAAGTGGAAAATATTTTGATTGATGCAATAAAGAGGGCGAAGGAAAATAAACGCAAGACTCTGCAGGCACGAGACCTATAAAATTTAAAAATAAATTTATCTTAGATAAAATGAAAAGATGGTATTAAGTGAAATAATCAGCGCATATGATGAATTAGTTTTGGCTCTTCCGGGCAGTTGGAAAATTGTTCCTCCGCTTTTTTTCATGGCAGCGACGATAGCATTCTACAGCATATTCATCTGGTTTTTTTACAGATTTTTGGCGAAAAAAGATGTCCTTAAACTTGATCTTGAAAAATATAATGTCTATGAACATTCGGGGCTGCTGAAATTTTTTCGCGTTATTCTTTACATTGCGGAGTTTATGATAATCGCACCAATTGCAATTTTTTTATGGTTTGCGGTGCTTTCGCTTTTCATTATAATTCTTGCAAAAGAAATTGAAGTCGGGACAGTTATACTGATATGTGCAGGTTTGATTTCTGCGATAAGAATAACAGCTTATTTTAATGAAGACCTGTCAAAAGATTTGTCTAAGATGGTTCCATTTACCCTTCTCGGAGTTGCAATTTTAACCCCTAATTTCATAAATGTTGAGACGAGCATAAACAGGATAAGTGAGATTCCTCTCTTTTTCGAAAATGCATTTTATTATCTATTATTCATAATCGGACTTGAAGCATTCCTGAGAGTTTTTTATATTCCTGCTTTATTGATTGAATCTAAAAAAAATAAAAAAAATTCTAAGGAACAGTTTTAAAAATATAAAATTTAAAAAGGTTAAAAACAAAATTGAAATATGCCAATAAAAATTGATTACAAAAAATGCTGCTGGAAAGACGGCAAATGCACGAGTTGTTCTTGCGGTGGGGCTTGTGTCGGCTGTGTTGAAGCATGTCCTGTCGGTGCTTTGTCAAGAAAAGATAAATTAATTGTGGATAAAGAAAAATGTATTGAATGTGGGGCGTGTGTTCAGGCTTGCAAACATCATGCTATTTCTTTGAATTAGATAAAAAAATATAAACTTCTTATTCTGAATAAAGTTATGGGTGAGATTTCTAAATCTGAGATGGGAAAAAAATCTCGCGCGAAAGGACAGAGATTTGAACTTAAAGTTAGGCAGGATTTGGAAAATCTGGGATGGGTTGTTACCAAATGGACAAATACAGTTGATTATGAAAAAAATAAGATAGTTCCCGCAAAAAGAAAATTTAATCCTTTTTTGAAGACGCTGACAATCGGAACAGGATTTCCTGATTTCATCTGCTTTAAAAGAGATGGAGAAAGATTCGATGTTATTGGTTTGGAAGTAAAAGGGAGCGGATATCTTGACCAGATAGAAAAAGGAATGTGTATCTGGCTTTTGGAAAACAGGATTTTTTCAAAGATATTAATTGCCCGACGAGGAAAGAAAGCAGGGGAAATTGAATATATTGATTTTAAGGAAAAATATCACAATAAAGAATAAAAATACTTTTTTATTTTATGTTTTATGAGGAGATTATTGCTGGTTTTAATTTTTGTTTTTTTGTTAATTAATATTTCTGCCGAATGCAATGAGACGCAGATTGACATTAATACTGCTTCGCTTGAAGAACTGGACATGATTATTGGTATTGGACCAGCATATGCTTTGAGAATTATAGAAGGACGCTCATTTAATTCTGTTGAGGGTTTGCTAGATGTTCCTGGTATTGGACCAACAACATTAGAAAAGATAAAACAACAAGGGCTGGCTTGCGTGAATAAAGAAGTGGAAACTGAAGAGGAAGAAAATGAAATTGAAGAACCTAAAGATACTGAAAATGAAACTGAAACAGAGAATAATGAAGAAACAGAAAATTTGATTTATGAAAATTTTTCACAGATGGATGAAAGTGTTGAATTGAACCCTATAGTTTTGAATGCAAAAAGTATAAAAAGCGAAGACGATAATTCAAATTTAAGGAGAAATTTGGCTCTTTCAGGAATTGTAACTTTTTGCGTTATATTCGGGGCTTTATTTTTGTTCAAAAATAGGAGAAGAAAAAATGAATTCCAGTGAGAAAAAAATCAATGCAGTTTTTATGTTAGAAGTTCTTGGAAGACCTCCCGAACATCTTGTTGAAACACTTGAAAGTTTAGTAAAACAAATTGGAGAAGAAAAAGGAGTTAAAGTGGTTAACAAGACAATAAATCCGCCTGTTTTGATTAAGGACCAAAAAGAGTTTTACACGAGTTTTGCAGAAATTGAAGTCGAACTTGAAGAAATAATAAGCCTTGTAATTTTGATGTTCAAATATATGCCTTCGAATATTGAAATAATTTCCCCGCAGAACATATCGTTGCCTAATGCGAGCTGGAATGATATTCTTAATGAACTTACAAGAAGACTTCATGGATATGATGAGATTGCAAGAATTTTACAAAATGAAAAGATAATTATGGAACGCAAACTCAAAGAGTTGACAAATGCTCCAAAAGAAGCACCTGTGAAAAAAGCAGGAAAAAATAAAAAGAAATGACGATAGAGAGAATTCCAACTTTGGTTGCATGGACAGGATATTTTGATGAACCTTTGAAAAAATCGCTTAATGCTGGCGAAGAAAAAGACAAGGACGAATTAATCAAAAAAAGATTTGAGAAAAAAATGGAAAAGATTCAGCCAATATATAATGCTGAAGGAAAAATTATAGAATACGAGAATTCTGGAAGACATTTGGACACAACTGCGTAATTATTTCATGCACATCTTGCAAGGCTTGTATTTGTTTCTTTTGAAATATTCCTCGCTGTCTTTTTGAACCTTATATTTTGGCTCTATTAATTTGGAAAATTTGCAGGAGGATAAATGATAAACTTTTCTGTTTGTTGAACCTATATATTTTGGAACATAAGGCTTTGGTTTTTCAATGAAAATTTTTTTCTCTATCTCGCGAACTATTGGTTTTTCAACAACTCTCATCAGCGGTTTGCTTGGAGATTGTCTTTGCTGGACAAATGTGCTTGTAGGAATTAATGACTGACTTGTTTTTAATGGAGGAGTATTAACAACAGGACGATTATATGTCGGAGGAAGAGTTTTTTCTGCAATTTTCAAAAGATTTACTGGTTTTTTTGTTTTTCTGTATTTTGCAAAATAGAACCAGATTAATCCTCCAAGAACAAGTGCAATGATTATTCCTGCAATAATTTTCCCAGTGTTATCAGAGGATATTTTTTGAAGAGTTCCGAGACAGCATATCCCGTCTCTTACACGGAATGGGTCTGTGCTACATTTTTCAGTCTTGCTGTCATAGAGAGTGCCATTCAATTCTGCGCAATTTTTTGTTGAAGAATATTCAGTAACATTTGAAGGAACATAATTTGCTGCAAATTGCAAAAATACCGAGGAGGAAATTATTGTGTCGCCAATTCTTGCATTTAATTCCCCTTCAATATTTGATTCTGCTGAAGAGTATAATGATAACTCGATAGATGCGGAAGAATGCGCGTCAAGTTGCCCTACAAGAGTCTGAGATAAATTTGCATTAGCAAAAAGAGAATCTGATAAGTAAAGAGAGATATTTGTCAAATTGCTATTTCCTGAATTATAAAGATAAATAACTTTTTTGGTAACGGAATTTGCTGGAAGAGAGAAGTTTATGACTGAGGGCTCAAAACTGAACAAGATTGCTCCAGAAGTTGTTCCGCCTTCGCCAAAAGGCATATAGACAAGAACTTCGTAAAGAGTATTATTTGTTTTTAATTCAATTGTTCTTAATGAGGATTCCCCTGCTCCAAGCTGAAAATTTATTTCATCAATCTCTCCAGAGTTTAAAGAGAGAGAATGCACTTTAGCGTTCTCGACGAAAATTTCTCTAACCCCCGAAATATTTGTATTTGTGTTTACATTTATTGCGATATCATTTGCGTTAAGATTTTGAACTTCTATAGAAAAATCATCTGAAGCAGAAATTACTCCTGGCTTGACATAAAAGTCAGCTTTTGCCGAGGTTATTGAAAAATTCTTGACAATTCTTTCATCATTAATCTCTGTTCCTTCTCTATACTCTGCGTTTTCCACAGTCATAGAATAAGCTCCTTCATTTTTATTCAATAGGATTGCGTAGACATAAAAATCCTCATTTAATTTTACAACATCATAGTCAAGAGAAACCTGAAAATTGCTGTCAAGAACTGAACCTTCATAAAAGAAAATATTTTGTTTTGTTATTGGCTGAATAAAGTTTGCTGAAACTTTTGCTATAAGAGTTTCTCCTTGCGAAAAATTTTCGTTCATGACAATTTCAGCAGAAGAAATTAATTGAAAAGATAAAACTAAAACTAAAAATATCATCAACAACTTTTTCATGTTAAATAAAAAGAAAGGGGGTTAATAAATTTTTATTTGCCGATTTCTCTTAATTTTTTAAGAACATCGTCGAAGTCACTCTTTGTTTTTGCTGGCTGTTTTATTGGAGTTGGCCTTGTTGTAGTTGTTGTGATTACTCTTCTCTGAACTGCTCCAGGAGGAACTCTGGTTGAAGGAATTGTGGGCAATCTGCCAGGAGGAAACATACCAGGTCTTGGTGGAATAGTTGGCTTGCCTTTTCCTTTTCCGAACTTAGACTGAAGCCAAGATTTGAATTTGAAGAAAAGGTCTCTTAATTGTTTTCTATAAATTATTCCGACAACAGCAAGTATGATTAAAATTATCAATAACACTATCAACCAAACATAACTTGTTTTCTTGGCAACACAGCAAATGTCAGAACCGCTACATGTATATGAGCCTAATTGCTCGTTATCTGAACATAAGGTTCTGCAGATTCCGTTGTTAAGTGAACATTGAGTTGCTTCCTGAAGTCCGCAAATTCCTCCGACACAGCAGAATTTTTCAGAGTTTGGATCAAGAGAACTCACTTCTGTTCCACCAAGGCATTGCTCACTGGAAGCGCATAATTCTCCTTGCTGGTCATCACAAGTCTGCAATTGCTCTTCCTTATTACAGCAAATATCTGTTCCGAAACAAGAATTACTGTAAGCATCCATTACAAGTCCTCCGTCATCTAAACAGGAAATGCTTGACCTGCAAAAATAATTTGAAGATAAACAAGTTCCTGCTGAAGGAGTTTCTCCAGCAATTGATTTGGGCCAGATTGAGTAAAGAATGAAAGCAGTATTTCTTATTCCGCCTTCCCAGCATCCGTCATCAGCCTGAACTTCTTCAAGCCAGTTTTTTGTATTTGTCTTTTCTGGAATTTCCTGATTTTGGAATGGAAGCAAAGCAACAGCAGTGTCATAAAATCTGTCTCCTGACAATTCCCAGTATTGATTTCCTACTTGTTTTGATAACAAGCTTATTTTGAAATTATTAGTTAAACTGTATAAGAAAGATTCAGGAACATATTGCTGATTCTCGTCAGCCATTGCAACCAAATAAGGAATGTAAGCAGAAATATTTCCTCTCTTATGATTTAATACAAGTGTTGCCCATAAACTTCCTTCGTAATCGCATGCACCGTCACCAAAACAAAGTGAGTTTACTCTTTCAGTTGTGCTTCCTGCACCAGATGCTGAGTGAGTTGCTCCAGAGACATAGAACGTTGCTGAAGATGGTTTTTTGTAGAATAAATTTGTAGAGAATGATTTGTCACAGGAAACCTGAATGTCAATTCCATAACAATTTGAAGATATCAAGAGCCAGTATCCGTCGTCAGATACAGTCAAACAGCTTCCTGCATTTCCGCTTATTACTTTGTCTGTTATAGAAAAAGAATTAGTTGTTCCTGAATAATCTGCTGTGCAAGTTGTATCATCATTGCTTTCAACCTGCAGATACCAATCCAGTCCTGTAAAAGTCATTGTTTGGTCGGTAAGCAACCAGTTTTCTGCAGAAGTTGTTCCTGTTCTCAAAGCAAGAATCGCCTGTGCTGTTGTTTTAATTTCACAATCTGATTTTGGCCAGCACTCATTTCCCAAAGACTCGGCATTAAGTTCTGTTTTGCATTTTCCTGTTGCAAGCATTGCAAATATTTTTTCTTCAACTGAAAGAGATGAGCAATCAGTTATCCTGCTATCCAAACAAGAATAAGCTTTTGAGCTTACATCAGTTTGTGATGTCTGATTTTGGGCAGAAACAAAAAATAAAGACGAGACTAATAAAAATAAGAAAATAAACAACACCTTTTTTTTCATGATTTATCTAATTAATTATTATTTTTAAAGTTATCTTTATTTTTTGGAGATTTAACCCTCTCTGACTGAAAATTTTTTCTGACAACATAATTGACAGGATTTTTCGTAAGTTTGCAAAGTCCATCTGCAGAACAGACACCAATATCTTTGTAAAAATCAAAACAATTTGGAGGCATTGTTGGTTTTCTTTTTAATGCCCAATCAATTTGTGATTTGATGTATCCGGCAGGAAGTTTTGGTTCATTTTTTTCATTCCATGAGAAAATTATTTTTTCCAACTCATCTTTTTCTGTTCCGATTGAACGAAGAAAATTAATCAGTGCAAATAAAGAACGTTTTTTTCCATCTTTTACACCAAGAAGAATTTTTTGCATGCACGGAGGAAAATTTTTTTCTGATTTATCTGTTATATTAATAGGCTTATACTCAAAAGTTTTCTTTTCCTCTTTATTAGAGTGTTCCTGATTCCAGTCAAGCGCCTGCATTAAAAGTTGCGTTGCTTCCCCTTCTTTGCAGTCAGGAAGAAAATTTTTTATTTTTATTTTGAAAGGGTCTGCATCTCTTGGCTCGAATTCAGAAATTTTATCTTTGTCAATCACAATGCTTGCAAGTGCTGTTTTTTCGTGAAGAGAATAAGGCATCCTGAATAAATGTCGCGGGGAAACAAGAATCAAGTCAGGCATAACTTCTTTTGGCGCCTGAAAATCTTTTATGTATTTGTTAGGAGTTGATAATTTTGTAACTTCGGAGATTAAATAATTGTGAGTTTTAGCCATTATGTATTTTGTTAATATCCTGGGCCATTCAGGAAACATGTCAGAAGTTTTGACTCCATTGATTTCTTTGGGAAAAGCTTTCCACGGAACTATTATGTGAAATCCTTTGCTTCCTGAAAATTTTATTCCAACATTTTTTACTCCGCTGAATTCAAGAAAGTTAATTATAATCTTTGCCATTATTTTGCTGTAATCAATATATTTGCTGTCGATATCCAAAAGCAAATCCCAGCCAGTCCTGATTTCATTCAGTTCCTGTTCTTTCATTCCAGTCTTTATGTTTAGAGGATTGTTCCAAATTTCTTCTGAACCGTGAAAGGATGTTGCTCCTTTTTTTACTAAACCAAGTATGTCGGATTCATATTGCAGAGAATCAGGGCGCTTTCCGAAACCTTCAAAATAACGGGGGCAAATTTCGCGATTGACAGAAAAGTTGAAGATTGCTCTTTGCACTTCAGGGTTTGAATAGTACAAATGAGTTATCTTCCTAATTCTTTCTTCTCTTACAGACAGAGCGTCCATAGAAGGGGAAATTGTGGAAAGTTTAAATAAATTGGGTTTCTTTTTTAGAAAAAACTATAATAGTAAAAAATAATAATCTTAACATCTCCTATTAAGAAAATGCTAAAGCATAACATTCTTCTTCACTATAAAACAATAATACTTAAAAAAGGGATATACATTTCATAAAAATGCTAGTAAGATTAGAGGATCCGAGTTTATTCTTAAAAGGTATAGAAGTGATATCAGAATTAGTTACAGAAGTGAGGATAAAGTTAAATGAGTTTGGAATGAGCATAACTGCAATTGACCCTGCAAATGTTGCTATGGTAAGATTCAAACTCCCGAGAAGCGCATTTTCGCAATTTGAAACAGGAGATGAAGTTCTTGGGATAAATCTTGACAGCCTGAAAAAAATTTTACGAAGATGCTCTAACGGAACTTCCCTGATTCTTGAAAAGAAAGAGAATTTTTTGGAAATACAGGTTCTTGGGAAAATAAAAAGAAATTTCAGTCTTAATCTTATTGAAATTGAAAGCGCTGAAAAAGAAATACCAACTCTTGATTATAGTTCCAAAGTTGAAATTTCTTCTGTAGACTTAATTTCATCAGTTGAAGATTGCATTGTAGTTTCAGATGCCTGCTCATTTAAAATAGAAACAGGGAAATTTATAATTGAGTCAAAAGGATTGAATTCTGCACGAAGCGAATTTTCAGGAGATGAAGCAAAGATTGAGGCAGAAAATTGCAAATCAAAATACAGTTTGGAATATTTGCAGAAATTTATGAAAGGCGCAAAACTTTGCGAGAAGACAATTTTATTTTTTGCAAATGACCATCCGATGAAAATGGATATCAGAACAGAGCATATGGAAATTAATTTTCTTTTAGCACCGAGGGTGGAAACAGAAGACTAAATAAAAATTTAATTTTCTGATAAAATTTATAAGTAAGTAAATATTAAATCAATTATGAAAAGAGGAAGGCAGAGGGGGCAGGTTACAATTTTTATAATTATTGCGATTGTAATTGTTGCTTCAATTGCAGTCTTTCTTTCTTTCAGAGAAGGAATTATTGGTCCCCAGATAGGAGAATCTACAGAAGAAAATCCTGCGGGATTTTTAGAAACCTGCATGAGAGACAAGATAACAGAAGTGATTGACATTTTATATTCACGGGGAGGTTCTGTAAGCAATCCTCTCAACAAAACTTTTCAATTTGACGAAGATATTTTTCCAACAGATATTTCTTACTTATGCTATACCGGAAGTTATTTTATTCCCTGCACAAATCAGGAAACAATGCTGATCCAGACTATAAAAGATGAGATAAAAAATTATGTTTCCAACGATGCAAAAAATTGTTTTGACAAATTAACTGCAAGCCTAAATAATGAAGGTTTTGTTGTTGACGCAAGATACGACGGAATTAATGTTGATATGATGGACGGAAAAGTGATAATTAATTTTGATGCAGAACTTGCATTAACAAAATCAGGAGAGACAACAAAACAAACAGAATTTAATGTTGTGAGATTAAGCAGATTATATGATTCAGCAACTGTTGCACAGGAAATCTCCAGCCAGGAAGCAAAATATTGCAATTTTGAATATGTTGGATATATGCTTCTTTACCCTCAGTGGAACATAGACAAATTAAGAACAAGTGATTCATCAATAATTTACAGTATCAAACATCAGGATGACGAAGATAAATTTAGATTTGCAGTTAGAGGCTGTGTAATCAGACCAGGACTATGATAAAAGGAAAAATAATTTTATTTATTGCAATATTTCAGATTTTTTTATTAATAATGATGATTCCTGCTGAAAGTTATTCAATTCACCAAACAAATTTTTCCTTGAATGATTTGATTGTTAATGACGCAAAAGAAAATAAAATCAGGAATATATTTGATTTTGGAATAAACCTGATTGTTGGATTTTTGTCAATAAAAGAGATAGGATTTGTTTCTGCGCAGGAAATAGAAATTGCCTGTTGTATGGACAACTGCGACGACACAACTGCTGATGATGCTACCTGCACGAATTTAGCTCCGACATCATGTGCAAATACGCAGGAATGCCAAAAGGGATGCTGTTATGATTCTGTTGAAGGATTATGCACTGCAAATGCTCCAAGAGGAAAATGCGAATTGCAAGGAGGAACATGGAGCAATGATGCCCGATGCAACAGAAGAGATTGCAGATATGGATGTTGTATATATGGAAATAATTTTAAATTCACTACAGAAAAAAATTGCGAGAAAATTTCTTTAGGATTTGAAAAAGATTGGAGGCAAATAAATGAAGCAGAATGCCATGCATCAGTCACAAGCCAGAAAGAAGGAGCTTGTGTTATTGAAAAAAATTGCAAATTTGAAACTGAAAGCCAATGTTATTCTGACAGAGGTAAATTTTATCAAAATGTTTATTGTTCTGCAAATGAATTAAAAAGTTTAGGAATAAATTGCGGAGCAAAAGCTTCTACCGGATGCATTGAAAGCAGAAATTTATACAATGTTTACAATTTTGATTCCTGCGGAAACAGAGAAAATATCAAAGAAGAATGCAGTTATCCATTTAACAAATGTTCTGAAGTGAATGGAAATTTTATCTGCAAGGATTTAAACTGCGATGATGCTCCCGACAATGTAGGAACTAAAGACAGAAAAAATGGCGAAAGATGGTGCTTATATGACGGATATATTGGAGACGGAAGAGATACTGTCGGAAGCGAGCATTATCTTGCATCCTGCATTAATGGAGAAGTTGAAATTGACAGATGCGGAGAATACAGAAGTTCTCTTTGTCAGCAACAAACAATAACAGAAGGAAGTTTAAGTTATACCACTGCAAACTGTGTTGTTAATGAAGCAACCAAATGCAATGCAATAACAGCATCATATTTTGATTCTGAAAAAACCGAGGAAGATTTAAACACAATGATAGAAGACTGTAATGAAAATGTGCATTGCAGAATTAATAATATTAATATTGGAAGTTATTTTAAATTCAGCACCTGCATTCCAAAGTATCCGAAAGGAGATATTTTAAACGATGGTGTTAACGGGAATGTTTGCAATTTAGCAAAAAGAGACTGCATAGTTGTATATGAAAAAGGGCTTTTTGGATGGGAATGCAAAGAAGACTGCAATTGTGAATCTGCTGAATTTGCAAAAGAGATGAATGAATTTTGCATTTCTATAGGAGATTGCGGAAGCAAAGTAAATTATCTTGGCGAAGGAACAGATAGTGTAAAGATTACAGGGAGATATGGAAGCACATTAAATTCTGAAGGAAAAGAAACTGGCACAAGCAGTTCGGCAGCAGGTAGTGCTCCTTCACCTTATTCATATACTCATTATGAGAATGATGCAAATCCTGTATCCGGACAATTTGTGCCACCAAAAGATGTTAGTGAAGAACTAACTGGAATTTTGGGAAGTGAATATGATGCTTCAAGCGTTGAAGATTGGATGCAATGGACAGGATATATTTCTGGAGGAATTGGAATTGGCGCCGCTGTAGCGATGTATCTTTTTCCGACTATTGTAAGCATTTTTACTCAGGCACCTGCTGCTGCAGCACCAGTAGTTATGTTACCAACAATTATTGGAGGAGCTTTAACTTATGTAGCAGCAATTGGAATAGGAATATCTTTAGGATATTTCCTTGGATCTTTATTGAATAGATCTCCAGATGTGATATTAGCACTTATGATTTTGGGAGGAATTGCAGGAGCAGGAGTAGCTACAGCGATTGTTTTTGCTGGAGCCAGTGTTTCTGAAATACCTGTCGCAGGATGGATTGTTGCAGCTATTGCTGTAATAATTGCAGCACTATTAATCATCTTAGGTATTGGGGAAAGAGAAACAAGAATTGTTGAATTCAAATGTCTTCCATGGGTTGCACCAAAAGGAGGAAATGATTGTGAAAAATGTGATGATGACCCTTTAAGAGAATGCACAGAATACAAATGCAGTGCCCTGGGACAATTATGTGAATTCAAAAATGCAGGAACAGAGCATCCTATTTGTGTAAAAATAACTCCAGAAACAAATCCTCCAGTTATTACTGCAAGAGAAGTCAAGTCAGAAAATCATGAATTTGCAAATGAAGCTGAAAAGAGTATAAGCATAGTAACAACAAGCAGAGGATGCATACAGGAGTTTGAAAATATTTGGTTTATATTAGACACAGATGAGTTCGCACAATGCCAATACAGCTTCGTGAAACCAACTGTTCCTGATTATGACCAAATGGAAGGAGAATTGCCTATTGAAGAAAATTTGTTTACAAAAGAACATAATTTCTATTTCCCAGCACCAAGCATTGAATATGAATATGTTGAAAATGTCCATGAAGTTGATGGTGGAGCAGCAGAAGAGGGAGAAATTGACATGTATGTGAAATGCCAAGACGGACAAGAACCTCCTAATTTTAACATTGATGAGTATGTTGTTCACTTCTGCATCCGTTCAGGACCCGACGGAAATGTTGTGGATTTCAACAAAATATTTACATCTCCTGAAAATGGAGCTACATTAAAGTATGGAGATACAGAAGAAGTTTTAACAATCTGGACAGATGAAAAATCCGAATGTAAATATGACACTGCCGCAGATAGAAGTTATGAAGATATGTCACATACTTTTGTTCCTGCAAGAATAAAAGATTTCATGGGATGGAAAAGTTCAACAACATTAACAGGATTAACTGCAGGAGATAATAAATTTTACATAAAATGCAATGACACATCAGGAAATATTAATGCAGAAGATTATGAGTACAATTTGAAAGTTTCAGAGAGCGAATTAAAAATTGATTCAGTCAGCTTCAAATATGGCGTTCAGAAAATTGTTTCAGGAGAAAAGTTTGAAGTTGGTGTTCAGCCAGTCACAATAGAAATGGAAGTTGTAACTTCTGGCGGAATGGAAAATGGAAAATCATTATGTTATTGGGGAGTTTCAGAGAGCGGGACAATAAATAATGGCGGAAGATGGCTAATGTCTCCGTATTATTCTGCAGGAAGCACTCACACACAATTATTTCCGAAAATGGAAGGAACTCACATCACTTATTCTTACTGCATTGACAACGCAGGAAATGAAGCAACAAGTGTTGGAGAATTTGTAGTTGAAGTTGATAATTTCCCTCCAAAAGTTATAAGAGCACTTAAAGACGGACAAAGTTTGAAGATTGTAACAGATGAGCTGGCAAAATGTTATTATGATTTGAACAGATGCACTTTCAATCTTGAAAATGGAACATCAATGAGCCCAACTTTTTCAGAAGTGCATAAAACAACATGGAAGCAAGGGACTTATCATATTAAGTGCGAAGATGTTGACGGAAATGAAAATCCTGACTGTGCAATAGAAGTTATTCCGAGCATATAAAAAGTTTATAAATAATAATATCGTAAAGTTAAAATGAGTGAAAAGAGGATGATTGGTAAAAAAGGACAAGTAACTATTTTTATAATTATTGCAATAATCATCGTTGCTGGTGCTTTGCTTGTTTACAGTTTTTTTCCAAATATTCAAACAAGTTTAGGACTGACTGTGCAAAATCCGCAGCAGTTTATACAAAGCTGTGTTGAAGGAGAAATAAGCGACAGCGTCGGTGTTTTATCTGAACAGGGAGGGAGCTTGGAACCTCAGCATTATATTTTATACAACGATGACAAAATAGAATATTTATGTTATACAAATGAGTTTTACAAAAATTGCATTGTGCAACAGCCATTATTAAAAGAACATATTGAAACAGAAATTCTTGGAAGGATTAACGAAGATGTTAATGCTTGTTTTAATTCCCTGAAAGAAAATCTTGAAGGAAGAGGCTATAATGTTGCAATGAATTCAGGAGACAAGATTGTAGAACTTCTTCCAGCAAAAATTATCTCAACATTTGATTATTCTGTTACTTTAACCAAGGGGGAAGATGTGCAAAGATATGAATCATTTAATGTAGTCGTGGACAATAATCTTTATGAATTAGTCACTATTGGGAATAGCATCCTCAAGTGGGAAACAGTCTATGGAGACGCTGAAACAACAGTCTATATGGATTACTACCATGATTTAAAAGTTGAGAAAAAAGTTCAAGGTGACGGCACAACAGTTTATATTTTGACTGACAGAAACACCGAAGATAAATTTCAATTTGCATCAAGAAGCGTGGTAATGCCTCCAGGATTTGGAGTCGGAGAAGTACAATGAAAAGAGTAATTGACAAAAGAATATTTTTATTAATCGTTCTTGGAATTTTTTTAGTTAGCACTGCATATGCACAGGAAGTTTCACATTGCTGTGAGAGAACAAATTCAGGAGCATGGTGCCAGAATTCTCCTGAATCAGAATGTGACTCTGATTATCTTAGCGCTCCAACATCCTGTGATGCAACTTCTTATTGCAGATTAGGAGTCTGTATAAATAGTGAAGAAGGAAATTGTATGCCAAATTCTCCTGAAAGAGTTTGCATCGACAGCGGAGGAGTTTGGGATTTAAGAAGTGAAGACGAAATTCCTCAATGCCAACTTGGATGTTGCTTGATTGGAGATCAGGCAGCTTTTGTCACATTAACAAAATGTAGAAGTTTATCATCAGCATGTGGATTGGAGATTGATTATAGGACTGATATAACTACTGAAATTGCATGCATTGCAAGTGCAAGCCCAGAAGAAAAAGGAGCTTGTGTTTATGAAAAAGAATTTGAAAAAAGTTGTGAGATGATAACAAAAGCAGAATGTCAGGAAAGACAGGTAAGCATTGAATCAGCAGAATTTCACGAAGGATATTTATGCAGTGCAGAAGCATTAGGAACTGTCTGCGCACCAAGAGGGGGAACAACTTGTGTCGAGGGAAAAGATGAAGTTTATTTTACAGATACTTGCGGGAACATAGCAAACATATACAATTACAATAAACTTAATGATGAAGATTATTGGACTTACTTACGCCCTGTAGAGTGTACAGTAAATGTAAACAATGCAGCAAGCAGAAGACAATGTGGAAATTGTGATTATGTTGGAGGAAACACTTGCAAGAAACCTGAAAGAGGAAATAGTCCAAGTTACGGAAGTTATATTTGCGAAGATTTAGGTTGCACATATGAAGGGCAAAGATACGAACACGGAGAAACCTGGTGTGCAAATTCCGAGGGAACAAGTGAAATTACATCTACAGAAGGAGCAGTTAGTGGTTCAGGAGAAGATTTGCCTGGAGGAAGTCATACAAGATTAATATGCTACAACGGAGAAGTCACTGTAGAACCTTGTGCAGAATTCCGACAGGAAGTTTGCATTGAAGGAAGCATCGGAGGATTTTCAACTGCGGATTGCAGAGCAAACAAATGGCAGGATTGCCTTGCACAAACAACTGAAGAAGATTGTGAAAATAATGTGCAGAGATATTGCCGTTGGACAGATTCAGGAAAATGTGTTCCCTTATTTGTTCCAGGATTTAATTTCTGGGAAGAAGGAGATGCAGAATCAATATGTGGATTAGCAACAACAGAATGCAGAGTTGGTTATGAAAAATCACTTTATGATTTGGCATCAGGCGGATTAGGGGAAGCATTTGATTTAGACTGCATAGAACAATGCCGACAAACATGCTTATGGGATGACCCTGCACTTATCTGCAAGAAAGGATGCGTTGCTAAATGTAAAGATCAAGCATGTGTTGATAGTGCTGGAAAGATAAAACAAGAATGGAAAGATAATGCAAATGATTTTTGTAATTCTTTAGGAGACTGCGGAAGCAAAGACAATTACAGAGGATTAGACGGATATTACACTAGTTTGGATAAATTAATTTCAAGAAGTAATGCAACAAAATAAAAAATTAAGAAGTGAAAAAGCAAAAAAGAAAGTGATATCATTATTTGAGATTTTTATACTAGTAATTAGTCTTGTTGCTTTTTCTTATTTTATTGGTGAAGAGTTTGGCGTTGTAAAGGCTGCTGGACCTACCGAAGAATGTAAAGTAGGAACTAAAATAACAGTGACTGCTAAAGATGGATTAATATCAACTTTGACAAAGTCATCCCAAGGATGGGACTGTATTCCTTCATGTTACCTGACTAAGAACGGGCAAAATTTTTATCTTCAGATGAATAATAATTTTTGTAATGCTTATGTTCAGGCAAAAAATCCAATAGTATCCTCGCCAGATGGAACATGTTCCCCTGATGGCACATTTAAATGTTTTCCACCAGCTACAACAAAAACAGATACAACAACTGTCAATGCAGGCGAACAATGTAAATCTACTTGTCACAGCCAAGGATATACTTATGGATTCTGCAGAGATACTTGCTATGCTCCAAACAATGAGTTAGATATAGGGAAACAAGATTGTAAGACTGCTAAATGCTGTTGCAATAAAAAACAAGAGACCAATGGTTTGCCTGTTACAGATTTAGCCACAAGTGCAAAATGTGGAAGTATTGATGGAGTTTCTTCTTGTAAAGTGGGAGATTCCTGCGCAGCTCTTAATATGGATAATGGAGACGGATTTTGTGTTAGTGGAAAATGTTGCAAACCAAAATCAACAACTGATGGAACAACTAGCGGAGCAGAAACAGGACTTTTCGGAATTCCGATTGGCGCAAAAGAAGTTGCTGGAAGTATTTTTGAAGGATTTATTTGGGCAGCTGCAGTTTATACAGGAATAAAACTTGTTGGTCCAATGCTTGGACTTGGAGAAAATGAAGTTGACGCTGCTGCTGTTTCTTTATCTGCTGGATTTTGGTTAGGAAAGACATTATTCAATCTTGAAATAATTAAAGATTCAACTACTGCAATTTTAGCAGGAGCAGGAGCAGCATTATTAATTTTTGCACTTATTTATCGACAGGAAACTACAGAAGTAATCACATTTAATTGTCTTCCATGGCAAGCTCCGACAAAAGGAAATAATTGCCAGCTTTGCAACGAACAAGGAGTTCTTCCTTGCTCAGAATATCAGTGTAGAAGTTTAGGACAGGCTTGTCAATTGCTGAATAAAGGAACAGCAGATGAAAAATGTGCGTGGGTTAATCAAAATGATATTTCATTTCCTACAATAGAACCTTGGTTAGGAGTTTTAACAGAAGGCTACAGATATACTCCAGACAACACAATATCTCCTCCGGACAGGGGAGTGAATATAAGGCCAGTCAGCACTTCAGAAGATTGCATTGAGGCATTCACACCTTTAGTATTCGGAATAAACACAAATGAACCTGCAAAATGTAAATTAGATGTTTCTAAGAAAAATAATTTCGAAGAAATGAGTTTCTTCTTTAGCAGCGGATTGTTATTGCAGAACCACTCATATACTTTAAGTCTTCCAGGAGCTGCAGCAATGGAATCTGAAAATATAACAATACAAAATGACGGAAATTATTCATTATATGTAAGATGTGAAGATGCTAATGGAAATTTCAACACTGCAGACTTTGTATTCAGATTCTGCGTCGACAAAGGTCCAGATGCAACTCCTCCATTAATTGTCAAGACAAGCATACCAACTGGAAATCCAATTGCTTCGGGACAAACTAATGTGAGCATAGAAGTTTATGTAAATGAACCTGTCGAAGGATGTTCTTGGGACAGATTAGATCAAAGTTATGAGAATATGGAAAATACAATGGATTGCACAGATGGAAACCAAATAAATGACATGAATGCTCAGGGATTTTTCACTTGCGTCGCTGATTTAGACGGATTAAAGGATAGTGTAGCAAATGACTTTTACTTCAGATGTCAGGATGTCGCTGGAAATGCCGACAGAGAATCTTACAAATATACATTGATTGGGACAAAACCATTGGTGATTGATTCAGTTGCTCCAAACGGAACAGTGAAAGATGCTACAGAAAGAGTAAGAGTTACATTGAAGGCTCATACATTTGCAGGATATAAAGATGGAGAAGCACAATGTTATTACAGCAATAACGGAGAAGAAGGGAGTTACATAAAGTTCTTCAATACTGGCTCATTTGAACATTCACAAGATTTAGATTTGTCAGAAGGAGATTACATATATTATATAAGATGCCTTGACTTGGCTGGAAATGCAGATACTAAAACAACAAGCTTTAGAGTTGAATCAGATTTAGATACTCCTGTAGTTATAAGAGCTTATCATGAAGAGACAAATCTAAAAATAATTACAGACAAGGCTGCAAGATGTGTTTATGATGTTCTTGACTGCACTTACAACTTTGCCGACGGTGTAGAGATGACTTCAACAGACCAGTTAAGCCATTATGTGCAATGGGATACTAATAATGATTTCTATATCAAATGTGAAGATGTTAATGGAAATCTTCCTAATCCTGACGAATGTAGCATAATTGTAAGACCCTATACAGGTTACTAGTTACAAGATAAAACTTATAAATTACATTCGGCATTTCTATTTATGAAAATGAAGAGTGTGATAAAAAGCAAGGCAGGAATAGATTTTCAATTTGGAAGCATTTTCTCGACGATACTGATAATTACTTTTATTGTTTTTGGATTTTATGCAATAACAAAGTTTTTGGATTTGCAAAAAACAATCCAGATTGAAAGTTTTATGAGAGATTTGCAGGGAGATGTTGATGACATGTGGAAGAGCACGCAAGGAAGCAGAGCAGTTGAATACAGCCTTCCAAACACAATTGTTTCTGTCTGTTTCAAGGAAGATGAATTTGAAAATATGCAATTCACGTCGGAGAAAATAATAAGAGGGACAAATATCGAGCATATAGACATTGAAAAAACAATCGGAAGTTCTGATTCATTATGCGCCCCAAATTTTGAAGGCAAAGTTAAAATGATTCTTGTAAAAAATTTTGGAGAAGTGCTGGTCACAATCACGAAATAAAATGCGAAAGAACAAGACAGGAGCGTTGGAGATTTCTTTTGGCTGGCTTTTTGCTATTATAGCAGGAATTGTAATAATATTTCTTGCAATTTATTTAAGCACAAGACTTATAGGGACAGAGCAGGAAACTAAAAGTGCAGAAACAGGGAAAGAAATCGGCATTCTTCTTAATCCTCTTGAGACAAGTTTTGAATCAGCACAAACAACTTCAATAACAATTCCCGTCGACACGAGAATAAATAATGGATGCGAACTAATAGGAACATTCGGAAGACAAACAATTCAGCTGGATCAAAAAAGTTTTAATGAATGGACCAGAACAGATATAAATGTTTTTTTTAACAACAAATATATTTTCTCAGTAGAGAGAGTTGAAGGAAAAAGATTTTACATTTTTTCAAAACCATTCAGTTTTCCTTTCAAGATTGCAGATTTAATTTACATGACAACAGTAAATGAACAATATTGTTTTATCGGAGCGCCGTTTAACATAGAAGAAGAATTGTCTAATTTGAATCAGGCAAATCTTTTAACAGAAAATTGCACAGGCAGTGAGATTAAAGTTTGCTTTAACAATGAAGATTGTGAAATAAATGTTGATTACAACTTTGGAAATGTTGAAAAAAATGGAGAAGTCATGTATTTTGACGAAGGAGATGATGCTTTGATGTATGCAGGAATTTTTTCGAGCAAAGATATTTACGAGTGCCAATTAAAAAGATTAATGATGAGAGTTAAGACAATTTCTATTTTGTATGCAAATAAAGAAATAATAAGCGAAAAAGAAGGATGCACTGAAGAAAATCTCGTCGGTGAATTGGGTGCATTAAGCAACCTTGCAGAAAGTTTGGGAAATTCTGAGGAGATTGAGGGGATAAAATCTTTGGCAGAAAGCATTGACATCAAAAATAGCGGAAGGAGATGCCCCTTATGGTAGCGCAGACACCTAATCGGTTTCCTCAACTCGAGCCCCCACTCGAATTTTTCAAATTTGACTTCGTAATCTCATCTCGTGAAAACTCTCGGCTTAATCTTCCCTTTAAATTTGTGGTCACGCCTGATAAAAAATGAAAGACAAAAAGGGACAGGTAAAAATTCAGCAGATGATGTTTATGATTATAGCCGTAACTTTATTATTCATCTTGGTAGGAGTATTCTTTTTAGCAGTAAGATTGTCAACATTACAGCAAACAGCAACTTCTCTTGAAGAAAAGGGAGCTATGCTTTTGGTTTCAAAACTCGCTAATTCTCCTGAATTTTCCTGTGAGAATGCTTTTGGACCAAAAACAAGCTGTGTTGATTTTTACAAAGTTATGACATTAAGGGAAATGGATGAATATGCAAATTTCTGGGGAGTTGCAAAAATAGAGATAAGGAAGATTTTCCCTACAGAAAGCGAAATATGCACTTCACAAAACTATCCTGATTGTGGAATTATAAGTGTTCTTGACAGAAACATAAACTCATTGCCCCCTTCTTCAAATTTTGTTTCATTATGCAGAAAAGAAGTAAGTGAAAGAATAATATATGATAAATGCGAACTTGCCTTGCTGATGGTCAGTTCCGAAGATAAAGGAGCGGCAAATGAATAATAAGAACCAAAGGTTCCTAATACCCCCGATTAATATTTTCGCTAACCGCGATTTAAACAAAAAAGGGCAGGAAGAAATAGTAGGTTTTGTTGTTATTATAGTAATTGTAGCAATAGCAATGGTTATTTTGCTGTGGTTCCTGCTTAATAGCCCGAATGAAGACGCTGTTCAAAATTTTGAGGTTGAAAGCTTCATTCAGACAGCAATGCAGTACACTACAGATTGCGAGGATTATGTCGAGTTTTTATCTTTGCAAGATTTGGTAATAGCATGTGAAAAAGGAGAAAAATGCTTAGATGAAAGAGAAAGTTGTGTTGTTCTTAATGAAACCTTGACAAATATAATAGAAAACTCGTGGAAGGTAAGTGAAGAAAGTGCTATTAAAGGATATAAATTGAACATTTTTGTTAATGATTTAGAAAAGACAGAGCTCAAAAAAGGGAATGAAACAACAAATTATAAGGGAGCCTTTCAGGATTTTGCAAGGTCAGGAACAGATTACAAAGTCTCGCTCAATATTTATTATTAGATTTTTAGATGAATTGTAACAAGATCTGTAATTATCTTTGGCTTGTGCCTTATGCGATTTTTTGTCTTTTCCTCGACAATTTCAACAAAACCAAATCTTTCCAGCAACTTAACATCATCATAGACAGGCTTGAAATTCCTGCCCAATTTCTTTGCAAGGTCATATAGAGAAGAAGGTTTTTCGTTTTTTATTACATCAAGCATTCTTGCTTTTTCCTTAGACAATAACTGTCGCAAGGCAGAGATTCCTGAAAAGTCATAATTTTCCTTGTTTTTTGAAGACTTCTTAAATAAGGAAAAAGTTCCCTTAGACTCTTTTAATGTTATTTCTCTCGTTGTTGTCATATATGATTTTTTTATTTATATATCTATGATATTATACATTTAATTTATATGTTATTTTATATTATATATTAAAATCTAATTAATAAATATTTCTTTTTATGTAGGATAAATATGTAATCATAATATAGTGATATCATAAGTTTTATAAATAAAATAAGGAAAATAAGGCTTTTTGTGAGGGAGTAGAAAAACATTACAACAAGCTTTTTAAAGAAAAATCGATTTTTCAATATAACACTCATAAAAGAGTGTTCTAATAGGGAGTTAGTCATATTCAATCAACCGGATGAGTACCCTATCTCATTTGTTGAGAGAAGGTTGCCGTTGGCAATCAAGCGTAGAGTAAGAAATTAATGAACTTGCTCTATAAGAGAGTTGAAAGGAGGTTTAAAAAAAAGATGAGGAAAATTTTCAAAAAAGTATCAGCAATCGCGGCTAGCGCATTAATGGTTGGAATGACTATGGGCGTTGCTGCTGCTGCAAATTATCCAACCCCATTCGTGGCTGGAGGAGTTGCAGATGTAGCAATTGTTTATGGTACAGGCTCTGGAGTTTCTACACTTGATGTAGTACAGGCTGGATATATCTTAGATAATCTAGGTGGTACTTCAACAGGAGGAACTACAGCAACCGGAGGAGATTATTGGGAAGTAGGAACAACTTCAGATAATCTTGAAATGACAGAGCACATTGGTAATGTAACCACTTTTATTGGAGTCGGTGACTTTAGCCTTTTGGCAAATGCAGAGATATCTAATGAAAAAGGTGATGCCGATTACAAGCAATACCTATATTTTGATGAAACTGCATCTGAATCTGTGATTTATACAGAAGATGATGATGAAAATCAAGGATTGTTTTTCAAGATTGTTAATGGACATCAGATAGCAAGATATGTTATTGATTTCACTACAAATTTGAAGTCAGACATTGCTAGCGGAGAATATGATGATATCGAAGATGAAACTATAACAATCTTAGGAAAATCCTACACCATTACTGATGCTACAAATGGAACATCAGGAGTAGAGCTTACTTTAATGAGTGGAGCTTTGGGTGGAACAGTTACAGAGGGAACACCTTTGTCTGTGAATGGATATACTGTAGATGTTCAAGTTTCAAGCGCAACTGAAGCTCAGTTTACAATTGCTACATCAAGTGGTTCTGAAACAACAGATAAAATGAACAAAGGCGAGTTGACAAAACTTGCTGATGGAAAATATTTGGCTATTACAGATATAACTTGGGAAGGATTTGCTGACGGAGATCAAGATGCTACATTCTATATTGGAGCAGATAAAATCGAGATGAAGAACGGCACTGATATGACTGTAAATGGTGAAACTATAAACGAAGCTTCTGTCTTAATTACTTCAAGTGAGTCAAGTGCAGATATTTCTATTAGTGAAATATCAGTCAACATGACTGCAGAAGATGACTTATATGTTCCAGTTAATGGAAGATTAAGTGATGCTGCTGACTTAGACGAAAAAGAAGTATTAATATCTCAAAATTGGAATATACAATTTGCAGGCTTAGAAGCTGCAGAATATGAGACTATAAACTTAGAAGCTACTACCGACAATAGATACACACTTAAGTATTTGAACTATGAAGGAGATGAAGTAACATTGCCTTTACTTTATACAAATGCTACAGGAGTATTTGGCGGAAAGGATTCAACTGAAAGATTCATACTGGATGCACAAGGACGTTATTTAAACATAACAAAAGAAGATTACTTCTTGTTGCATACAGCTGATCCACAATCATCTACATCCAACGCAAAGACTCTCTTAATACAATATGTTGGTTCTGATAAGACAACAGATACAACAAAATATGTAGACTTGAAAGTCGATGGAAAAGATGCAAGAGTTGATTTAGAAGCTGATGGTACGTTCCAATTGACTGCTGCCGGAAAGACATTCCATTTCAAGAATGCTTCTGATGGTACAAGCGATGATTTCGCAATATATGTCACAGACACAACTTACGCTGATGGTGAGTTTCTTCTTAATGGTAGTTCTATGTCCAATTATATAAGGACATATTACAATACATTAATCAACATAACTGACCTTAATGTAAGTTTCATGAACGGAACATCATTTGAAGATAGCATGGAAGGTGGTGCAGATGCTCTTGGAGCAAACATAGCAAGCTGGATGATAAACGTTACAGTAGATGACGCAAACAGAGATGGAGACTATGTTACTGCAACTCAAGATGTATTTGGAGTAGAATTAGGTAACACAAGTACTGACGCAGTAGCTACATTCCGTGGAACAGGTTCATGGTTAACAGACAATGATGAGAGCACTATTAAGACATACATAACACCGTATGGAGCTGAGCTAAAAAGCACAGATCCATCAGATTCCCCTGCAGACATAGAGGTTAAGGTACCTGAAAGTATCATTAAACCATTAGTATATGTTACAACTGCAGAAGGAGTTACTGTTAGTTCAACAACAGGAGGAGCAACTTCACTTGGAGAAGTTTTAGTAACTGATTCAGAAGTTAGTTCTGTAAGTTCAAAGAACTTAATTGTTGTTGGAGGAAGCTGTATTAACACAGTTGCTGCTAACTTATTAGGAAGCGCATGTGGAAGCGATTTCACAGACAAGACAGGCGTTGGTTCAGGACAATTCTTGATCCAAAGTTTAACAAGCACTTACTCAAGCAGTAAGATTGCTTTAGTTGTCGCTGGATATGAAGCTGCTGACACTGTAAATGCTGCTACTTACTTAAGAACACAAACTGTTGATACAACTGCTGGTAAGAAGTATAAAGGTACTTCTGCTACAAGTGCTGAATTGATGGTTGCATAAAGTCATTTATTTTTTATTTTTCTTTTTCTTTTGTTTTTTTATAACCTACTGAGAAGTATAGAACAAAATGTTTTTAATATCAAAAAAATTTAAGGTAATATGAGCAAATAGAAAATTTGCCACAAATAAAAATTCAAGAAAAATTTCATAATGAGAAAAATACTTTCAAAAGAGCAGGAAGAAAAGAAACAAAGAAAAAATCAACTTTCTATCGGAATTGTTTTGATTTTAGTGATGATTCTTAGTGTTCTTGGATATTCTTTCGGTAGCGAGAAAGAATCAAATGAAAAAATAGTTTATAACGGATTTGAATTCACAAAAGAAAGCGGATTTTGGGTTGTAAATATTGAAAACGCTAAGTTTTCTTTCCAGTATAACCCACTGGAAGTTGAATCAATTAATTCAGTATTAAACTCTCTTGGAGATTATCTCAACAAACCGCTGTATATTTATTCTACAGAAGCTGATGCAGAGGCAGAGTTTTACAAGAATTTATTTTATTATAATGCAATAGCTGAAAGAGTACAAAAAGCTTGCCCTGAAAATGAAGTATGCGAGGCAGGATTGCCTGTAAAAACCTGTTCTGACAATTTTATAATCATAAAAGAAAGCAATAATTCTGAAATAAAACAGACAGATAATTGCTTATTTATCGAAGGGAAAAGAGAAGATTTGATTAAGCTTAGCGATAGTGTTCTGTTTAAGATAATTGGAATACAATAAAACTTATAAATCATAAAAGGGATTTTAAGGCATGGCAAAAGAGACAAAAAAGAAGAATGTTAAAAAAGTAAAAGAGAAAAAAGAAAAGGTTGAAAAGGAAAAAGTTTGTGAAATTTTTGAGGTTGAAAAAAACGGAGAAGAAACGACAGTCAAAAGTTGCGGAATTGAAGAAGAAAAAGCCCCTTCTGAAAAGCAGATAAAAAAAGAGTATAAAGTTTTCAAGGTAATTATTATCACTATGCTCGGATTTATTTTAATGTTCCTCGCTGTTCTTTGGCTTATCAATTATCTCAGCAGTGTAAATGTCGGAGGGGTGATTTTTGAAATTGACAGAAATGCAATGGCAGGAAAAACATTATATCGAACATCACTTCCTATGGAATACAAAGACGGAGCAACCGGAAGAGTCACCTTAGCAGATTATAATTTTTATTTGAGAAATGACCCAAGAAAATTGGAAAAGATAGATTTTAATGGAAATGTCTTGATAAAAAAAGATATGGTTTTAAACCAGAAGAAAGATTTTCATTGTGAGGGATATGGAATCATTGCAATTGCTAATCTTCAGAAATTATACAATTTTGTAGGAACAAAGATTATAACAGATGAAAATGCTGCATGTGATATTTCTGGAAGATACATGCTTGTAAATATAAGGGAAGGGAATGAAACAAGGATAGAACAATTTGGACCAATATGTTATAATATTTATATCAAGGATTGTGAAATTTTGGAAGGCACAGAAAAGTTTATGCTTGAAACATTTATCAGAATTAATAAAGGATTAAATCAATAGAAGTTCAGATGGATTTAAGAATTGTTTATGCAATTATTCTTTCTATATTGCCTGTAAGCGAGTTAAGAATTGGTTTGCCTCTCGCAATACTTTTTGCAAACGATAATAATGTTCCATTAATTTTAATTTTCCCTCTCATTGTTATGGTGAATATTCTTGCTGTTTTTATTGCATTTTTCTTTTTTGATAACATACACAAATTTTTTTTAAAAAATAAATTTTACAGAAAAATATTTGAGAAATATAAGGACAGGATACAAAAGAAAGTTGATAAATTTGAGAAGCAATATTCCACAACAGGATTTTTGGCTCTTGCAATTTTCGTTGCTGTTCCGCTTCCAGGGACAGGAGCATGGACAGGAGCAATCATATCGTGGATGTTAGGGCTAGACAGAAAAAAGAGTATTTTGGCAATATCTGCAGGAGTAATTTGCGCAGGACTTTTAGTGCTTCTTGGAACTCTTGGTTTTCTTAGCATATTTTCCTGAAGAAATATTCATGATATCAGAATAAAAAGGAATTTCTTTTATTCTAAAAATTTTAATGCTTAAAAACCAGATTCCTACGACAAAAATTGTGCTGCCTGCATACCAGAATATTTTATGTGTTAAGTCAAACAAGGAACTTCCTGAAATTAACATAAGAGAAAGGAAAAAAATTCGTAATACATTCAGTAATAAAAAAGATGAAAAAGAAAAAAGCAGCATTAAGATTCTTTTTTGGACAGGAATTTTGGGAATTGACAGATTCAAAATTAACAGAAGGATATATGCAGAACCAGCAACGCAAGCGCTTATTATTTCAATAGGGAAATAATTTACAAAAATTACATTTGAAATAATAGATGCTTGGAAAAAAATGTCAAGCAGGAAAAAAACAGGATAAAGAGTCAAGGGGAGAAATATAAAATGAAAAATCTGAACCCCAAAAATTCCTATAAGGAGAAGTAAAGAATATCTGACTGCAACATCAATAATGTAAGACGCATTTTTTTTCATGCTAAACAAAGTGGAAATATATTTAAATAATTTAACTTTTAGAAGAAAATGAAAAATAAAGGCATAATCATCTTTCTCCTGGTGATAATCTCAATTTTTGTAAGCCTGTATTTTGATACCTTCCTTGTCAAAAATGTTTCTTTTTTAAGAAATGGAATTCTTGATTATTTTTTTCTTTTCATTACTTTTGTAAGTTCAGAAGTGATAATATTTTTTGTTTTGACGTCGCTGTTTTTATGGAGAGAAGATAAAAGAAGATGGATTTTTCCGCTATGGGCGTCACTTGTAGTTTCGGCGATTGTGACTTTCATATTAAAGATAGCAATTCAGAGAGAGAGACCTTTTCAGTTGGGAATTGTTCCGCTGATTTCAAACCTGCAGGCAGCAAGTTATTCAATGTGGAATTTTTCATTTCCCTCTTTTCAAAGCGCTCTTGTTTTTTGTGCAATTCCAATTCTGTCTGAGCAATTTCCAAAATTAAAAAAATTCTGGATTGCATTCGCTGTTTTAGTTGCATTTTCAAGAGTTTATTTTGGAGTTCATTTTTTCAGCGATGTTATTTCGGGGGGATTGATAGGTTTTGCAATAGGGATGATAATTATAAAGCTGGAAAAAGAAAACAGATTTGGCCAAAGAATTTACGAAAAGTTTTTTGGTTAGAGTAGCTTAATTTTTGTTATAGAAATAGAATCATCTCTTGGGACTGGAAGCCCTTTTGAAGGAATACAATTTAAGGGCTTGTGAATTTTATTGTGTGCAATTGCCCTGTAATGGCCTCCTCCTATGTTTGCATCAGAAATATAGACTAAAGAATAAACAGAATCATTTATTTTTAGAACAGGAACTGGAGGAAAAATGTCTCCTCTTTTAATGTCCTTAATCATTCGTTCAACTTTTGTAGATGATTTGTTATCTTCCCATCCGAAAAGAGTTATATTGTCTAAATCAAGATAAATGGTTTCTTCCATAATAATTATTCTTCTTTTTTGTCTATTAATGGTGCGAGTATTTTATGCCCTTCTTGCAAACTGGCAAATTTTTCTAAGGGATGCCCTTTTGGAATATTTATTAAATGTATTTCATCAAATCTATCATCATTATTTTCATCTTTAAATTGAATATATGAACCACCACTACAATCACAGCTTCCTGCAGTTTGAGCTGATTTTTGGTCAAGATAAATGTTTAATGTTTTACCTCCAAGATAGTTATGAACTCTGAAAGGATAACCTTCATAAGTTCCAAAAGAATCTTCTGGAATTTTACATCCAGATAATCCAAGAATTCCGACAAGAGTTAAAATGCGTAATGGTTTCATTTTATGTAATTATTCTTTCTTCTTTGAAACTTTCACTGCGACCATAATAATTACTAAAACTAAAAGAACATTCAATGCTCCAATTCCCCACAAATACCAGTTATCGCCTGCGATTCCTGAAAACATTCCTGTAATGTTTGGAAATAAAGATGATTTTTCTACTGTTACTTTAACTGGCTGAGTAAGTATTTTGTTTCCTTCAACCAATTCAATGCTAAAATCCTGTTCTCCTGAAGCATCGTTGTTTATGCTTAATGTTATTAAAACTTCTTCTGATTCTCCTGCGTCAATGATTAAAGATTTCTTGTCTATGCCTGATAATGAAGCCCATTCAGCAAATCCTGCAGCATTCAATGAGTAAGTAGCAGTCTTTGTTCCTGTGTTTGTAACTGTTGCTTTAATTGTTACTTCTTTTCCTGCAAGAGCAGACTCAGATTCCAGTGTTGCTGAAACAGATGCTTTTGGAACGATTGAACAGCTTCCTTCAACATTCAATGAAAAAGTTGTTCTTGATTTGTCATCATTTTTATTTTCGTAAATATCTCCTTCTTCATCATAAACAGTTAATTCCAAAGTATATTCTTTTTCTTCTGCATTTTCAGGTATTGTGATTACTGCATTTAATTCAGTGTTGTCAAATTCCTCTATGTCTCCAAGAGAAACTTTTTTGTTTATTCCTAATTCTTTATTGTAAATTATAACATAAACTTCTTCCTCTTCTTCATCTCCAATATTGAAAACATCTGCTGTTATCTGAATCTCACTTCCGCAAGAAACAGATTCTTCTGGAATTTCTACATTTGACACAACAACAAAATTGTCATCAGCAACTATACTAACATCTTTTGAGTCGCTTGAGCAAGCAACATCATTTTCATCATTATCCACATCTCCAGTTGCTCTTACATAGAATACGAAATCTCCGCTTCCCAAATCTTCAAGATTTTCATCCAAGTCATCTATTTTGAAACTCAATATTTTTGTTTCACTGTCTCCATCTTTTAAGTCAAAATCATTTTCATCGATTACATCAATTGTCCATTTTCCTGTTTCCTTATTGAATAATCCCCATTCTATTTTTATGTTATCAATATTGTCGTCTGAGTTTCTGTTTTTTACTTTAACTTCAACTTCAACTTCATCCATAGGATACCATTCTTCATCATCACCGAATCCGTTTATTACAGATATTCCTTCTATTGAAACATCCAAATCATCATTAAGATTATCATACTCATTTCCATCCCAAGCACAGAATAGTGTTTGAGCAAAAGAAAGAGTTGCTGTAGCAGTACTAATAACTTCATCTGAAGAATTTTTTTCTGTTGCTGTTAATATAGGGCTATAAGCTTTACCAAAAAAATCAAAATCAGAAGGAACAGTTGTAGAAATAACAACATTTCCATCAGCAGTTATAGTTAAAGGGTCTGGGGTGAAAGTAATCGCTGTTCCAGAATAATCTTTAACCTGACCAAAAGTGAAACTAACAGTATTTCCAGCAGTAATCCCTGCAATGTGAGCAGTTAATGTATCTCCTGTTGTTTGAGAAAATTCAGTATCTGTTGCAGTTAATACAATTTGAGCACTAGCAAAAGCAGTAAAAACTAATATAGATAAAATTCCGAACACTAACAAACTTAATGATTTGCTTTTCATGTGTAATCATTCCGCAGTTAATATGGTTTATAAATTTTCTTATTTTGGAAAATATAGATTTTTTTGAGATTTTAGGAAAGTTTATATATTTTTTAGAGTATTGAATATAATGATAACGTCTAAAGTAAATCGGGAATATTTACAATATACGTTATCGGGGGAAAATGATAACGTCTAAAGAGAATTCTTTCGGGGCATGGGCCTTTCTGATAGGGGTTGTTCTTGCAGTTGTCATAGGGATATCAACAATATTAATCCCTGTTTCTGCTTTAACAAATTACAGCAGTTTTATTTATTTGATTCTTGTAATACTTGGTATAATAATAGGAATATCAATAAATGCGACAGGAAAAGACTCACAAACATTCTTGATTACAGGGGCAATACTTGTAATTGTCAGCAGATTTGGAATGGATAGTGTTATAGGTTCATTAATAGGGATAGGTGCGGGAGATATTGTTTCTTCAATATTTGCTTCATTATTATCTTTATTTGTTCCTGCAACAGTTATAGTTGCATTAAAGACTGTTTTTGGATTAGCGAAGGTTTGAGAAATTAATTACAGAATTATCAAAATCTAAACGCGGACAAGCAGTATTTACCCATGATTTTATTTCAGGGAAATTTTCAAATTCTTTTGTGTTTATCTCATTACTGATAAAAAAATAAACATTTTTGTTTTTGATTTTATTTTTCAGGGAGAGAGCTTTTTGCAGGTTTTCCTGCCCAGGCTTTGTCGATATTAAAACGCCTACTTTATCTGCATTGAGAAATTTCATATATGAAGCTGTTTTTCTTTTTTTAAGAGAGCTTATTTCCTCGTCGGAGATTTTCCTTAATTTGTCTGCTTCGAGAATATAAACGGGGAGATTAGTTTCAAAAGCAAGGGAAACAGCATGAAATTTTCCTGAAGAGATTAGCAAAACTGCTTTTGTTTCTTTTGAGAATTTTGGTTTACTGCAACCTAAAACCTGAATAAATTGAGTTATTTTGTGAGTTTTTGAAAGAATTTTCTGAATCTGTGATGCTACTTCTTTATATTGGATTGAGTAAGCAAGTGCAATAAGTTTAGGAAGTTTCAGTTCAGAAATTTTTTCTTCGTTTATTTCTGTGTTTATTTTTGCTGGAATAAAGATAGTTTTCATTTAAGAAGAGAGATAAGGAGAATTATAAATTATTCGCAAGATAATAAATCATTATTAACATAAAAGCCACTTCCCTGAAAAAATCCATAACCCCCACTTTCTTGAAATGGTCCTCGTATAAATGATTTATTTTTTTCAGCTTCAAAAACTCTAATTTCTAATAACTTATTGTCTTTAATATATTCATTTGGCCAAAATCCACTTATTTCATTTCCTTCAATATCTTTAAATGTAACACCTTTTTCAGTAGAAAACATTCCATCAGAAATGTCACACTTAAGATAATGTTTTTTAGCCTCTTTCATTGTAGAATTATTCAAACTTATTTGGGGACTTTGTAGCTTCAGGGTTTGAAGTTGTAAGATCTCTCTGAATCTGTGCAAAAGGAGGTGTAACAATCAATAAGTTTTCTCCAAATCCAGCAATATTTCCCTCAAGAGCTTCTGTTGTCTTTTTGATTTTTGCAACAGCCCTCTTTAATTCAATAGGGTCTTTTTGCTTAAGAGCTTTAATATCAATTATTGCAATTGTATATCCTTCTCTCAAAATGTTAAGGATTACATTAACATCATCATATTTTTTTAGGACAAAAAGCTTAACCAAGACTTTGTTGTTTTTTTCTTCTTTTTCCAAGTCAATTTCAAGGTAATCTTCCTGAGAACCTTCACCCTTGCCTTTTAATGCCTTTTTTAATTTGTCAAACATATCAGTGTTAGAAATAATCTGTTTATAAAGATTTCGCAACTTTATTTTATATATTACAGAACGTTAGTTTTTCCGACGACAAAATTAGTTTTGCGTGATTTCTTCGCGCATTTTATCGAGCTGGTTTGCTATAATCTCTTCCTGCTTGTCAAAAGATTTTATTCTCATTTCAAGAATTTTTTGCTTGTTTTCCAGTTCTTCTTTTATTTTTGATTTCTCAGATTTAATCATCAACTGCCCGATTATCTTGAAAACATCGTCGCCAGATTTTTCCAGTTCACTCATAGCAGAATTAGTTTCTGCCAATTCCATCTGAAAAGCCTGTTTTTGCAAAAGTGAATTTTGCAATCTTTGCTCGAGAATCTGCATTTCCTGAATTTTGTTTTCGTTCATCGTAAAAAAATATAATTATTTATTCAGCCTTGATTTTTTTTGACTTGCTTCTTGGCTTGTAAAATATTTTGCTCCCACAGTATGGACAGACGAATCTCTTATCCAAATTAGTATTGAGAACTTTTTTTTCGCATTTGAAACATTTGTAAGTTACCATGGTGATTTTAATTTTTATTCATTTAAATAATATACGTCTGAAGCGAATTTTTTATCGCACTTTGAGCATTTCCAGATTCCTTTTGAAAGTCTCTTGACTCCCATTTTTCCGCAGTAAGGGCATTTCTGTTTTTTTCTCTGTTTCTGTTCAATATTAACAGTTTTCACTCTTACAGCTCTTCCGTATCTTGCTCCGAATCTTCCTGTTGATTTTGTTTTTTTTGATTTGCTTGGCATTTTCGTGTTAATATAAATGGGGCTGCCCGGATTTGAACCGGGGTCGTCAGGTCCCAAACCTGAAAGGCTACCAGGCTACCCCACAGCCCCCAATACGAATGTGGAGCAATTTTAATTTATAAAGTTATTATTTTTTAGCGGGTGCTGGTGTTGCTGCTTCAGTCTTAGTAGCATCAGCAGCTTCCTTAGCAGCTTTTTCCTGTTGTAATATTCTGTCCTGTTCTTTCTTTATCTTTGAAAAGTATTCATCAAGCTGTTTCTTTTTTTCAGGAGAAGTTTCTGTCTTTTCTCCAAGAATTTCCTTGTCATATTTTCCTTCTACAATTTCTTTTTCAATTTCTGCAGCAGGCTTGCTTTCAATCAAAACACCAAGGCTGACACAAGTTCCGGCAATTGTTTTTACTGCTGATTTCAAATCCTTGCAAAGCATGTTTGGAGATTTTGTTTTGGCAATAGAAATTATCTGCTCGATAGAAGCATTTCCCATCAAGACTTTTTTCTGAGCTCCTGAACCTTTCTCAATTTTCAGTTCTCTCTTGATTAATCCTGAAACAGGAGGAGAGAAAACTTTTATTTCAAATTCTCTTGTAGAAGGCTCGACATTTAATTCAACAGGAACCTGAATTCCTTCAAAAGATTTTGTAGCTTCGTTTACTTTTTGTATAACATTATTTACAGGAATCCCCAAAGGACCAAGCTTCTGGCTAAGTGCAGGTCCAGGCTTCATTGCTCCACCGTCGACAAGTAATTTAATAATCAATGTAAGACACCTCCGGTTTCTTAACACTCAACTTCCCACTAAATTTGTGATTTTCAATCATAATTCTTCTCCTTCTTCTCTTCGGATAACTTTAACGTTATCAAGTTTAACTGTAACCGGCAACGGAACAACAGCTCCGAGCAAGCTTACTACAACTTCTTCTTTTTGTTTATCTATTCTTATAACTTTCGCTTTTTCTTTCTTGAAAGGCTCTGCGATAAGTTCAACAATATCTCCTTCCTTGATTGAGATTGTAGAAACAGAAGGTTCTATCATATTTTTTATTTCTTCATATGAAATTGTCTTCCCAATTATTCCTTTTACATACGGCAAATCAAATGCAGCTTCCTCTGCTGATTCTCTGTCTTCTGCTTCAAGAAGAACATACCCTCTTAGTCCATGAGGACGAAGAACTGAAAAAACATTCAAGTTTTTTTTCTGAGCTCTGTCAGCAATCATATCGATTACTCTTTCTTCCTTGTTTGTTGTTACTTTTATTATGAAAATCATCTGTCTTCGACTACCACTCAAGTATCTGAGAAGTAGATATAAATAATTGAAAATTAGGGTTTATAAATTTTATTGAGAGGCATCATTTATGCCAGTCTAAGCTTTCATAATAAAAGTTATTAGTGACGGGGATTATTAATGTTTGATTAGTTCCATCGGTATTTATTATAAATATTCCTTCGTAATCTCTCTCTTGAGTGATCACTTCTCCAGTCGTGTGTCTTCCATAAAAAATTATTTTATTTCCTTGATACCAAGTAGGCATTCCATCTGCCCATTCTTTGTTAGTCAGTTGAGTAAGTTCTGAACTGTCTATATTTATTGTGTATATCTTCCCTTCAGAACTGAAAACTATCTTTTTACCATCAGGAGATATTCTTGGTTTTTCTCTTACCGTTAAATTGGTTTTTATGTTATTTATTTTCTTGTTTTCTAAATTTATTAAATTCATTTCGAAAGAATTTGTTCTAAATAAAATTTCATTGTTATTATTAGACCAATCAATATCCCAATAATATCCATTAGTCACATTGTCCATGCTCTTATTAGTTAATTGATATTGATTTGTATCGTTTAAATTAGACAAATAAATATCTTCGCCCCCATTTACCTGCCCCCGAAATTTAGTGAATGCTATCTTATTTCCATCTGGTGACCACCGAGGACTTTTTCCTTCCGCAATACAATTAATTTCTTTTGAATTATGAAGGTAAATTATGCATATTTGAGTTTTCCCCGTACCACTATATTTATTTTGTTGAAAAACAATTTTCCCATCTAAATCTGAAATATTCTGTTCCGGGAGTGATTCCTTGATTGTTATTTCAGATATTGCAAATATAGTATACCCGACCAAGAATATAAAGATCAATATAGATAATACCCCTCCGATTAAAATAAACTTTTTTTTACTTCCTTTATCCTTTTCTTCATTATTATTTTTTAATCCGATTAAACCGGCAATTAAACTTAATATCCCCGACCAGATTATCCCAAAAAATATTGAACTAAATGCCCCATATCCCAAAGATAAAATTATAGCGAGAGATTGAAAAAAAGAAAAACCCAAAAATATGATTGCTATTATAATTAAGAATCTAGAATTTTTAACTGAGGATGATTTATATCCTTTTATCGAGTGATAAATAACTAAAATACTTAAGGTTAATAATAAACTATTTGTTATGATTCCCACAACCCATCCAACCAAACTGACTCCCTCCAAAAAAGATAATCCTGAGAGATAGAAATAGAAATTTGAGCTAGAATAAATAATCCCCCATATCCCTCCAAAAATTCCAAGTATTAATCCGAGTATTATCAACCAATTTTTTTTCATAAATATATAAAATTTTTATTGTTTAAAAATTTAAAGGATAAAACTGGAAAAAAAACTTATTAGATTCGCAACAAAAGAAATAATTATTGATTCTTTCCATTTTATTTTTAATAGAGATTTAAGTAATATTGATTCTATCACAAAAGCAGAGAATTCTATTAAGAAAAGATTCACTCCAAAAGAAAAAAGTATATTGGATACTGGATTTGTAAGACTATTAATCAGTATAGAATAGCCGAACAATAATAAAAAATTTTTTCTAATAAAAAAAGCATAAATTATAAATTCAGAGAAGATTGTTATTAATAATGGAAGGATAAGATTCATTTCTTTTTCTTTTTATTTTTTCTTTTCCTAGATATAAAGACAATTATTAAGATGATTATTATTAAAATCCATACTGGCAATCCAACCAAAAAGAAAAACATTATTACACCTGAATAATCCTTTTGAATTTCTATTTTATCTGGTTTATTTTTTGTTGTATTTAGGTCAATATCATAATAATGAATAATATTTTTTACAGATAAGCTTGCTGTATCTTCAGAAAACTCCAAATTAGAGATAACTCTTTTAGCCCCTATGTCTTCTAAGTCCAATATATAATTAACACTACCATTTTTTTTCCAACCATATTCAATATTTGATTTTTTTAGAGCATAAATAGAAGCAGAATCGAGAGAACCCCCAATTTCCCAGACAGGGATTAGTCCATTACTTTGATTGACAAAACTTATAGAAGTTGAGGAGAGATATTCATACTGAACAGATAGAATAAATTCATAATCAGGAAATTCATTAATATTAGAGATATAATTTTTTATAACGATTTCATTACTAATCCTATTTGCAGAGATTAAAGGAAAAATAAAAAGTAAAATAATAAGAAGTAATATCAACCAGTTTTTTTTCATAAGAAGATAATTATTTTGTTGTTTAAAAAAGTTATCTAACTTTAAATAACAAATTAATATCCAAAATCATGATTCTTAGGCCCATAAGTCAATTGTCTTTGGTCAGAACCATTTAGGTTCATAGAATAGATTTGATAAGTTTCATCTGAGTCCGAAGCAAAAAGAATTTTTGAGCCATCCTTTGAAAAATGGGGAGAATATTCTATTGAAGAATTATAAGTTAATTGTTGGGTATTTGATGAACTGATATCATATAAACATATATCAGCATCAATTAACCAATATCTATATCCCCCATTGTCCAAATATTCTATTTCATATTCACATAAAGTGAATGCAATTTTATTTCCATCAGGCGAAAATTCAGGTTCTGCATTTCTGAGGTTAGTATTTCCATATAAAAGAATGGTTTCATTCTTGGATGGAAATTCAATCTTTACAATATTATAGTATGTGTCTTGGTAAACAACATTATTGCCATCAGGAGAAAAAGAGGGAGTAAATCCAGTTTTCTGAGTTGTGGCTAATCTTTCTAAATTGGAGAAATCCAAGTTAGAAAAATACATCTCTATCAAACCCCACTGAGTAACAGAAGCAATTTTATTATATGAATATGCCGGTTGTTTATAACCCTTACTTCCAACTAATTCGGCAAGTCCTGAACCATCAGTATTAACAGTATAAAGAGTTGAATAGTCTGTATTGTTTATTTTCTCATGCATCTCAAATATTATTTTCTTTCGATCCGCAGAACTCCGAGGATAATTTTTTTCAAGAGGGCCAGAAGTTATTTCTTGGATGTTTGTTCCATCTTCATTCATTATTGCAATCTGAGAATCAGAACTTGTGAAAGTGACAATTGGAATTATATCAGATCCTATTGCCGGTTTAGTTTCTTTATATTGCTCTGCTGGGGTAAGAACTGCTGTTGGCCCAACTAGGGGCCATTCTTCATCAAACCAACTTACTAATCCATCTCCATTATTAACTCTAGCATATTCATATGCTGCTTCTGCAAGTCCGACACAATTGAATCTACCAAAATTGCCTTTCACTAAGGAACCTCTTGCTAATCCAAAAAGAGCACCGACACTAGTTTCAAAAAAGGCATACTCTTTTCCAACCCGTGCTTCTACATAGGAAACTATATCTTCTCTTTGTTCTTGGGTTAAAATAAAATCTTTTGGTTCTCGTGCTCCAGCATAAGAATTAATACCACTGAAAGAACTTAATGAATTTTCGAAAATTTCTTTTACCTTAGGTATATCATAATATGAAAATCTAACTCCCCCAGGTAGAGCTTCTACTACATTATATTTTCTAAATCTTTCGACATTATCTGTAGCTAAACCAGAAGAATATGTTTTTTCTCCCACATAAATACCAACATGTCCGGGCATCCAATTATCTTTTAACTGAGGATTGCCTTTATCCCATACTGCTCCTAAAGAGTATAATAAATCTCCTGGCTGGGGAACTCCTAAATCTTCAGGGATAGGACAACTAAAACCAGTAATTGTATAATAGCTGAAATGATTTATTTTCGCTGTAATTAAGTTGTTATCTGTGTCTAAAGCAGTTATACTCAGTTCATTCCATGCAGATAAATTTTCATCATAAGAAAATAATTTTAAATTTGAATCCTCAGAAAGTCCTGCATCACTCAGGGAGGAATCGCTGTAAGGAATCTGTATCGTTAAAGAGTTATTGAAATTTATACCATCCGAATCGAGAGAAACAGGAGTTCCAACATAATTTAATCCTGCAGGAAGGACAGGAGGATTATTTACTTCCCCAATAGATATTGTTGTGTCGGATTGTAAAGCCCCAGAAGGAATTGTTAATTTTGTTCCATAGATAAGACTGTTTGGATTTGTTATCTCAATTATTCCCCCAGTTTCAGAATCTATTTCCTGAGATTCAACAGGAGTAATTGTTGTTGTATAACTATATTTTTTATTCTCTTCTTCTGGATTAGGTGTTGGACAAGATACAAGAACAGCTGCCAAAGACAATATCTTAATTCCATTAGAAATTTTTTTACCTAAAAATGAAATAGTTTTTTCTAAATTCATATAATCTGATAAAAAAATTTATTTTTAAATTTATCCAATGAATATCTTCATTATTATTGATATCAGAAAACCCAAAAGTCCGATTATGGAAATTCCGGCTGCAGAAACTTTCGCAACTTTCAAAAATTCTTCTCTAGTCGGCTTTTTCAAAACCATCCATACTCTCTTGCATTTTGCGATAAAATTTTTCAGAGATTCAAACATCTTCATTGTAAGACACCTCCGGTTTCTTGACATTCAATTTCCCACTAAATTTGTGCATTGTCATGCAGTAAATAGAGAAAGAGGGTTTTTAAGATTTATTCAAAGAATTCAATTCCCAGCTCTTCTTCAATTTCCTTATGCTTCATGTCATCAATGGACAATTCATTTCCGATAATTTGAGAACTTTTAACTCCTGTAATAACGAGAAGAACTCTCAATGATTTTTCCATGTCGTCAGAAATTTGTGCTCCCCAGATTAATTTTGCTTCAGGATTTAATTTGTTCCCGACAGTTTCTATTATAGTTTTGCATTCATCCAAACTCATGTCAGGTCCCCCGACAATATTTACAAGAGCTCCTGTTGCTCCGGAAATGTCTACATCAAGAAGAGGATTTTGTATTGCTTTTTCAACTGCTTCTGTTGCTCTTTGCCCGCTGTCAGATTCTCCCATTCCAATCAGGGAAACTCCGCCGTCAACCATTACTGCTCTTATGTCTGCAAAATCCAGATTTACTAATCCTGTTGTTGTAACGAGTTCAGTGATTCCTTTTACAGCATTTGTCAAAATCTCGTCGGCAATTTTGAATGCAGTATGCAAAGGCAGTTCAGGGGCAAGTTCAAGAAGCTTGTCATTTGGAATTACTATTAAAGTATCTACGACAGATTGCATTCTATCCAAACCTTCCATAGCATTTTCAATTCTTTTCTTTCCTTCAATTGTGAAAGGCAAAGTAATAATTCCGATTGTTAATGAACCCTGTTTTTTTGCAAGTCCTGCAATAAATGGCGCAGCTCCTGTTCCTGTTCCGCCACCCATTCCGCAAGTTATGAAAATCATATCTGAGTTTGCAATTTTTTTCTTTATTTCAGATTCAGATTCTTTTGCTGCCTGTTCCCCGACTTTGGGATTGCTTCCTGCTCCCAAGCCCTGAGTCAAATCTTTTCCAATAAGAATTTTATGGTCGGTATTTGCGTATAATAAATCCTGAGCATCTGTATTTACTGCAATCAATTCTCCGCCTCTTATTCCAATTTCTTTCATTCTGCTAAGAGAATTTCCACCAGCTCCACCTACGCCAATGACTTTTATTTTTGTAGATTGCTTTTGAATTAATTCTTCAAGTTCCTTGTCAATTTCTCTTATTTCTTCAGAAACTCCAGGCATTGGAACTCCCCCTTTTTTGTATATTAGTTCAGCCATTGTTATAAAAATGAATTGGGATTTATAAGAATTATTGTGGGGATTTGATTGCTACGCACTCAAATGCAATTCGCCACTTTGTGTCAAATTGTTGGATGGAATTTGGGATTTGAACAAGTTCAAATGCAATCCGTCTCGTTTCACTCACCGAATTGAAGAATTATTGTGCTTCTTGTGGAGCGTTTTCTATTTCTTTAATTTCAAGTTCAACCCCCAGAATATCCTTGAATTTTTCTTTGAACATTTCGGCAAACTGAGACATCTTTTTTTCAACTTCAAGAATTACTTTGTTGTCTTTTATTGAAAAATTAAGATCCCGTCTGAATAAAAAACTAATTATTGACTTTACTTTTTCGTTCATGTCGTCAATTTTTCTAAGAATATTGACGTTGTATATTACTGTTTTTCCAGCAAGAGGATTATTGAAATCAACTATTACTCTTCCTCCTGAGACTGTTAAGACTTTTGCTATTCTTCCGTCGAAATTGAATACTGCTCCCGGAAAAGGATTTATATTCTGGCTTCTGAAAAATTTAAGAGGAACCATTTGGATAAATTCCTGCATTCTCGGACCAAAAGATTTTTCAGGCGAAAGTTCAATTTCATATTTTCCGATTTCTTTGCCAGTTAAAAATTCATCAATTCCTTTCAAGAACATTCCTTCACCCAATGAAAAAATAATCGGCTTTGGATTTGCTTCAGGATTTAATTGCGCCAAATCTTTTTTTATGTTTGAATCAAAGACTTCTCCGTCTTTTATTTTCCCTGTAAATTCAATTTCTATAAAATCTTTTTTCTGCAAAGTCATAAAGAATTGTTGAAAAGAGATTTTTTAAAGTTTATGAAAATTTGCGAAAATATTTTAAATAATCAATTTTTAAAAATAATTATGGGGAAAACGCACGAAAAGAAAGTTGAGGACTTTTATTCAGCAGGATTGGACAGGAGCGACTACAAATATGATACAGGAAAAGAAAGAGATGGAAAATTTCTTTCATTTGGATATTGGGAAAATGATAACGAATCTTATCTTGAAGCAGCAAAAAGACTTTTGAATTTTTTTATTGAAAACAGCGAGGTAAAAAAAGCGGAAAAAATATTGAATGTTTGCTGTGGGTATGGGAGCGAAACTTTTGCTTATTATGAAAAATTCAAGCCGGAGTTAATAGAGGGAATAGACATAACAAAAGTCGAGGTTGATTATGCAAATGATAAGGCAAAAGCATTTGGCGTCGATAAAAAAGTGGTATTTCATCACGGAGATGCTTGTTCATTAGACTTTCCTGAAAACAGTTTTTCGCATATTTTTGGAATAGAAGGGTCTGCTAATTTCAATACAAGAGAAACTTTTTTCAAGGCTGCTGGCAAAGTTTTAAAGAAAGAGGGGGAGTTAATTCTTACTGACATAATTCTTGGAAAAAAATTTGATGAAGCAAAAAAATTTCATAACATTCTTGTCGGATTTGCTTCAAAAGGATGGGTTGTTCCGAGGGCAAATTGGGTAAATGAAGAAACTTACACAAAACAGCTTGAAGATGCGGGAATGAAAGTAGTTTTTTTAAAAAAAATCGGAGACAAAGTTTTCCCAGGTTATGCAGATTACTGTTCAAGAAACAAAACTTTTATGGAAGCAAAAGAAGACAGAGGGTTATTTCCTGCGATGGGCTTTGTAATGATTTCAAGAATATTAGGCTATCTTTACAAAAAAGGATGGATTGAATATATTTATGTAAAGGCAAAAAAATATTAAAAATATTTATAAATATACTATTTTTGTAGTTATTATGGTTTTAAAAATAATCGACGCTACTGAAGCAAAAGTAGGGACAAATATTATTTGCGATGGAGACCCCTGCACTGTAAAAAAGATTGATATCAGCAAGACAGGAAAACACGGACATGCTAAAGCAAGAATAGAAGCTGTTGGTATAATCAGCGGGAACAAAAAAGTTTTCGTTGCACCTGGACATGAAAGGCTTGAAGTTCCGATGGTAGACAAAAGGAAAGGACAGGTTCTTTCAATAGGCGACAAAGTCAGCTTAATGGACCTGGAAAATTTTGAAACAATAGATGTTGCCTGCCCCGAGGATATTAAGTCCGAGCTTGAAGAAAATTCAAATGTAGAATATTGGGATGTTGAAGGTGTAAAAGTAATTAAACGAAAATTATAATTATTCTCAAAAGATTTATAAAAAAAACTCACACCAAACATTTAAAAATAAATTTTAGCTCTTTTAATTATGGCAAAGATTTTAGAAGCAACAAACAGATTGTTCAAGAATGTTTTTGTATGCAAAAGCTGTCATGCAAAAATAAAGGCAAGTTCTGACAAAATACTTAAGGGGAAAGTTAAATGCAGAAAATGCAAAAAGAGTGCATTCCGACCTCTTAGAAAGAAATAGGTGAATTAATGGATTTTACAATATATGATGTTGTCTTGCTGGTAGCTTTTGTAGTGTTTACTTCTATTTTTTTATACAGGAGAAGAAAAAATCTGAAAAAAGAAGGACTTTTATTTTTGTACAGAACAAGTTTGGGAATTAAAATAATCAACAAAATAGGAACCAAGTATAGAAAATTGCTGAATGTTCTGGGATATGTATCAATTGTTCTGGGATTTTTCCTTATGGGAACAATGATTTATTTCTTCGGGAGAATTGTGTGGATTTATATCTTTCAGGCAGAAGTAGTGCAGGCAATAAAAGTTCCGCCAATAATGCCTCTTATTCCATACCTTCCTCAAATTTTCAAACTTGATTTTCTGCCTCCTTTTTATTTCATATATTGGATAATAATCTTGGCTGTTGTTGCAATAAGCCATGAATTCAGCCACGGAATTTTTGCAGCAACCAAAAAAGTTAAGATAAAGAATACAGGGTTTGGATTTTTTCCTTTCTTCCTTCCAGTATTCCTCGCTGCATTTGTAGAATTAGATGAAAAGAAAATGGAGAAGAAAAAAATTTCCGAGCAAATGGCTATTTTGTCGGCAGGAACATTTGCAAATGTAGTGACTGCACTTTTATTTTTCGGTGTTTTAATTTTATTTTTCTTCGCCGCATTTACTCCTTCAGGAGTTGTGTTTGATTCTTACACATACTCAATTGTCGGAGTTGCCTCTGTTACTTCTGTAAATCATTTTTTTGTAGAAAATACAACTTACGAAGGAATTTTGGTGTTGATGCAAGACGGAACAAATGAGATTATTGCAAATGAAAAAAGTTATTTTATCACAAAAAGTTCTCTTGAAAAACAAGGAAGCAATGATTATGTTGTGTTATATGATGATGCTCCCGCAATAAATGCCAATTTGAGCAATGTAATAATAAGGATTAATGGAGTTAATATTGACAGCGTAGAAAAGATTGGAAATGAAATTTCAAAATATTCCCCTGGAGAAAAAATAATTGTAACAACATTAGAGGAAGGGACAAATAGAGACTATGAAATAGTTCTTGGAGAAAATCCTGAAAATGAAGATTTGCCTTATTTAGGAATTGGATTTGTGAACAGGAAAAGTTCGGGAGTTATGGAAAGCATAGTGAATATATTTTCATCATTCAGGGAGCCAAATGTATATTACGAGCCAAATTTTAATGCTGCTGAATTTATTTACAACTTATTATGGTGGCTTGTTCTGATAAGTTTCAGCGTTGCATTGGTGAATATGCTCCCAGTCGGAATTTTTGACGGGGGAAGATTCTTTTATCTTGCAGTTTTGGGATTAACAAAGAATGAAAAATTAGCAAAAAGATTATTCGTGCTTATGACTTATCTTTTCATAGGGCTAGTAGGGGTTATTATGATTTTCTGGGGAATTAGTTTTTTTAGATAATGAAAACCTAACCGCGACAACTTTTAATACTCATTTCTATCTTGGTTTTTATGATTCCAGATAATGTAAAAGAAACTTTGAAGAAACAGCATTATGCACTTGTTGGAAAGCATTCAGCTGTTCAGGTTTGCAGATGGACAAAAAAATCTCTGAGAGATGAAGGAGTTTGTTACAAGGAAAAGTTTTATGGGATAAAATCCCATTTATGCTGTCAGATGTCGCCTGCAGTAATGTGGTGCCCTAATCGATGTTTACATTGTTGGAGAGCAATTGAAATGACAATCAGCGACGAACTTAAGGGAAAGGTTGATTCTCCGAAAGAAATTATCGACGGATGTATTGAAGCGCAGAGAAAATTAATTCAGGGATTTAATATTGATGAAAAGAGCAAGAAAAAACAATTGAGCAGAGCAAATCAGAAAAAATTTGCAGAGGCACAAGAGCCGATGCAATTTGCGATTTCACTTTCTGGCGAGCCGATGGTTTATGAAAAAATTGGTGGATTGATTGAAGAGTTGAGAAAAAGAGGAAAAACAAGTTTTCTTGTCACAAACGGACTTTATCCTGAAAAACTTGAAGAACTTGAAAAAAAGAAACAATTGCCTACGCAATTGTACATTTCTGTTAATTCTCCAAACAAAGAAATGTATGAAAAGTTTCACAGAAGTTCGAAGAAAGATGCGTGGGAAAGACTGAATAAAAGTCTGGAGATAATGGGAAGATTAAGAGACAAAACCAGAACTGTTTTCAGAATGAATTTAATTTTAGATACCAATATGAATCGCGAACATCCGAAAGAATATGCTGAATTGATTAAGAAAGCAAATCCAATGTTTATTGAAGTAAAAGGAGTTATGAGCGTCGGATTTGCCCGAGCAAGAATTCCCTATAATAAAATGCCGTATCACAAAGACATAATAAAATTTTCAAAGAGAATTTTAAAGTTTCTTCCTGAATATAAAATATTAAGCGAGAAAAAAGAAAGCAGAGTTTTGTTGCTGGGGAAAAATAAAGAGGAAATGAAGATTAAAGAAAATCAAAGATAATTATCCTTTGTAATCATCCAGAGATTTTTTGAGTCGAAGAATTGTCTCATCAATGTTTTCAAACAAATCGCCCCCACATCGGCACATTTCTAAGAGTCTCCCACCATGCCCATCATCGTAATCTTGTGTTGGTTTTTCTTGGTATACAGTCAGACATCCTAAACAAACATAATTACATCCTTTTATTTTTAAATCCTCTAATAAAGTTATTGAGTCTTCAAGATATTTCTTTCCCATTTTAATTAAAATAATTTCTGAATTCGTTATAATTTTTATCTCCGGAATTCAAAGAGCAAGACATATCATAAAAGTTAATATTAATTGTTTCTCCGACTAAATCGATTGTTAAATCTAAATCATCTAAAGAATAATTTGGACCCGCAAATCCTTTATTGAAAAGTGTACTTAATCCTAATCTTCCAAGTTCAGAATCTCGTTTTATTATTTTTGTTTCCATTTTACAAATCAATCACGCCGTCTTTTGTAAGTGCTGCGAATCTTATTCCGACAGGTAAAGTCAAAAGTGCAGAAATCAAAGCCATGTGCTCTTTTCCGTCGCCAGATGCTATTGATAAAGCAACTTCTGTTCCGTCAATTTTTCCTTTCAGTTTCTGCTGGAATTCGTCTTTCAATTCTTTCAATTTTTTATTTAGATCAATTCTGATAAATTCAAATGGCTTTTCTGTTGTAAATTGTTTTGCAAACTCGTCTCCGAGCAAAATGATTTTGTCCCATTCCCCATATTTTATCAAGCCGGAAACCTGCGCCCATGTTCCTTTCCCTGATGATAAAAGTGCTATTAATTCCATTTAATTATTTTTAGATTTTTTTAATTGATATTTATATTGTTCTTTACGAACTTCAAATTGAAGCTCTCCTACTTCCAAAACTTGATAATTGGATGGAGATATAAGTTTTTCATTCTTAACTTCAACCATTCCAGCAATAGATCTATCACCAGTTATATATCTAAGTTCAGTCTTTCCAGAAGAAAGAACCAAAAATGTCAGCCCTTTTGATTTGCAATTTTCTTTTGATTCTAAGCTAATATTTTTTTCTATAATATAATATCTATCTTCCATATTTTACAAAAAATTATTCTGTTTATAAGAATTATTGTGATAAATCCTAAACAGAATATTTATAAATCCCTTTTTTCTTGAAGATTTACCGATTAACTACATCGTTGCAGGATAGTTTCTATGTCTGTAGCGCATAATGTAGGAGGTATTAATGGAACTAAATGAACAATTAAAACAAGCTTTAGTAGAACTTAGAAAAGAAAGCAAGGAAAGAAAATTTAACCAGTCAGCAGACTTAATTATAAATTTGCAAAAATTTGATGTCAAGAAAAGCCAGATAAATCTTTTTGTTTCTGCTCCTTACAAAGTTAAAGAGAAAAAAATATGCGGATTTTTGGAAATACCAAGCAACAGCGTCGATACTATAACAAAATCAGAATTCAAAAAATATTCAACAAAAACTGAGATAAAAAAATTAGTCAACAAATATGATTTCTTTATTGCACAAGCAAGTGTCATGCCATTGGTTGCTACAACTTTCGGTAGAGCTCTTGGACCTGCAGGAAAAATGCCATCACCCCAATTAGGAATTATGATAAATGCTGACGACAAAGTAATAAATGAATTGATAGGAAGAATTAACAGCAGCATAAAAATCAAGATAAAAGAGTCAAGTATAAAAGTTTCTGTCGGAAGACAAAACATGAAAGACGAGGAAATTGTTGAAAATATAATGGCTGTTTACAATGCAGTTATGAAAGTCTTGCCGAAGGGAAAAGATAACATAAAAAATGTAGAGATAAAATTCACAATGACTAAACCTCAGAAAATAAAAATAAGATAAAATGACACCAATAACACACATATCTAACGAGAAAAAGAAAGTAGTAAAGGAATTAGTTAATTTAATCAAAGAAAAAAAAACTATACTTATTGCATCAATCAAAAATATTGCAGCATCGCAATTCCAGGAAATTGTTAAGAAACTTCGTGGAAAAGCTGTTGTTAAAGTTCCTAAGAAAAATTTGATGGTTAGGGCATTGGAAACTTCTGGTGACGAATCAGCAAAAGGAATTGAAAAACAGATTAATGAAAATGTTGCTGTTTTATTTTCAGATATGGATTGTTTTGATTTGGCTGCAGAACTTGTCAGAAATAAAAGTCCGACAAAGGCAAAACCCGGACAGGAATCTCCTGAAGACATAGAAATTCCTGCAGGGCCTACAGAATTAGTTCCTGGACCAGCAATAAGCGAGTTGGGGGCATTGGGAATTCAGATACAAATTGAAAAGGGGAAAATAAACATTAAAGAACCAAAGATAATTGCCCAGAAAGGAAAGAAAATTTCACAGGGAGCAGCAGACATAATGAGCAAGCTTGACATAAAACCTTTCTCAATTAGTTTAGTTCCTGTTGCAGGTTATGATGCTAATGAAAAGAAAATTTATCTTAACATTGATATTAACAGAGAAAAAGCAATTGAGAACTTGAAGAGAGCATTCGGCAAATCACTTCCTTTCGCTGTTGATATTGGCTACCCAAGTTCAGACACAATCAAATTCATTTTACTAAAAGCAAATAGGAATGCAAAAGCTTTGGAAAATTTAACAAATAAATCTGAGGAAAAGACAGAATGAATAAAGTAGAAGAATGTAGAATTCCAGGAATAGAGAAAACAGTTTCTGTCTATGGAATAAATAGGCCCGGTAATTCAGATTTATATTTTGCAAGAATAAATGGAGAAATAGCAAATCTTACAAAGATGAAAAATTCTAAAATAGAAGTCTGGGAAGATATAAAAGACTGGCTAAGTCTTGGAAGAAATTTTGCAGGAAAGGAGAAATCAGCTAAGATATGGAAAGGACTTTTATTCATTACTGAAAAAATAGATAATTATCAAACTTCACAAAATAAATGTGGAGAGGAAAAATAAATGGAAAATGTATACGCAGCACTTTTGTTGCATAAACTCGGGAAAGAAATTAACGAGCACAATTTGAAAAGTGTTGTTGCAGCTGCTGGCGGGCACGAAGACGAATCTAAGATTAAGTCTCTTGTTGCTAGCCTTAAGGGAGTAGACATAGATAAGGAATTGGAGAGCGCTAGTTTAATGACAGCAGCTCCTGTTTCAGAAGCTCCTAAAGAGAAGAAAGAAAACAAAGCAGTAGAAGAAAAGAAAGAAGCTGCAGCAGAAGGTTTGAGTGCTTTATTTGGATAATTAAATTATTTTTATTACGTCTGGATAAACCTCAAACCTCACTTTTTTCTAGTTAGGACTAAGAGATAAAATTATATTCTATAAGAAAGAGATTATCTAAGAAATATGTCCAAAATAATTTTTATATAACTTCAACGACCATATTAGGGAATTTCTCAAGAGGTTCTGTTCCAAATTTATAATCTCCAATTTGGAGTAACATCAGGAAATCAAATTGTCATAGCTTTATCTTTAATTTTTATGTTTATGATATTTGCAGGTTTCTCTTATAAAAAGAAGAAATAAAATTTTATCACAATAAGATTTAAATAAGATAATAACATTTATAAATTATGAAAAAGAGAGGTTTTTATGGTAGTTAAAAATATTCTCTCTGAAGAAACAGAAACTTACAATAAACAGAAAGATTCTCTTTTGAAAACTGATTCTGGAAAATTTGTTTTAATAAAAGGAAAAAAGATAATAGGAATATATGATACAAAAAATGATGCAATTAGAATAGGAATAGATAAATTTGATAATAGTCCTTTCTTGGTAAAAAAAATAACAGAAAAAGAAGAAACAATAAATTTTACTTCTAATATGATTAGGCAAGTAAAATGCACTCTGTAACTATAGAAAATCCTAATCTAGAATCAGATGGACCAGTTATTGAAGTTAATTTCTTAATCTCTTCAGATTTAGAAAAAAAATATAAAGAAGAGAAAAAATCAATTCCAGAGCTAGTAACTGGAAAAGCATTAATTGACACTGGTGCTACTTGTTGTATGATTCAAGAAGATATACCTAAAAAACTTGGTCTTACACCGGTAGGTGAAGCTACTGTTGGAACTGCTAATCAAAAAGGGAATAAATGTCTTGTTTATTGGATGAAAATGGTAATTCCTTCCTGTGACGTTTCTTATGAAGGAGCATTTGTAGCAATATCCTTAGATGGGCAAGAAATTAGTTGCCTTATAGGGAGAGATTTCTTAAAAATTTCTACCCTTACTTATTTGGGCAATGAAAATAAATTTAGTTTTACTATATCTTAGATTTAATATTTATCCCCACAAACTTTATAACTAATTTTCTAAGTAATTATTTTGTGATTAAAAGATGTGGAGCTTATATAATGAAAACAAATTTCTCAAACCATTAGAATTCTCAAATGGAAAAACGCAGGAAGATATTGTCAAAGAAGTTTTGGATTCAGTAAAAGAAGGGTATAGAATAATTTTCATAAAAGGAGTTTGCGGAACAGGAAAATCTGCGATTGCTTTGAACATTGCAAAAGAAATCGGGAAAACTTGCATTGTTGTTCCTGGAAAAACTTTGCAGAATCAATACAAAGAAGATTATGAAAATAAAAAATATCTGATGAAGAATAACGGAGGAAAATTAAAAATTTCTGTAATAACAGGAAGAAATAATCATAAGTGCAAATATCTGGAAATGGAAGATGCGCCGATTTTCAAGGAAGAAAGAAATCTTTTGCTGAATGAACTTTTTGGTAAAAGAGAAAAGCATAATGAGAAAGATACTTCTGCTGATAATTTGTATATTCCGTGCAAGATAGAAATAAAAGAAAAAAACTGGAACAAGATAAAAGAATATCTTAAACAAAATAAAAATATTAACCCGTCTGATTTCTTGGATATTAAAGATGTGAAGAGAAATTCAATTGCTCCTGTTTGCCCTTATTGGTGTCCTGTTTTCCCTGACAGATTTGAGCTTAGCGGAAAAAATTTTGAGAATGTAAAAAAGAGAAATTATAATGGATTAGGAGGAACAAAATTTACATTATATCAAAGGGCTCACGGATGCAAATTTTACGAGCAATTTAATTCTTTTATCGACGCTGATGTTCTTGTTTTTAATTCACTGAAATATAAACTGGAATCAAGCATGAACAGAAAGCCAGAAACAGAAGCGGAGATTATCGACGAGTGCGACGAATTTTTAGACAGTTTTTCAAATCAGAGAACAATAAATATAGACAGACTTCTAAATTCGCTTAACCAGATTGTTGTTGAATACGAAGATTCAGGATTAATAATAAAAAGGATTGGCAGGATAGTTGAAGAGATAAAAAGCAATCCGAGAATATTGCATTCAACTTCTTCGAAAGAAATAATTCCATTGAAGGAAACAGAAGTTTATGATTTGTTTAAACTGATTCTTGAAAATAAAGAATTTCTCTACGACATTGATGATGAAAGTTATCTTTACGAAGTTGCTGAAACAGCGAGAATGTTTGATGAATTTTTTAATGAAACTTATTTGACATTCAGCAAGAAAGAAAATAATCTTGTTACAGAAGTTGTAACTGTAAATCTTGCAAAGAGATTGAAAGAAATGCTTGACAAAAATAAAATTATAATCATGATGTCAGGGACAATTCATTCTGAAATTATTTTGAGAAATATATTCGGGCTTGATAAATTTAAAATTCTGGAAGCAGAAACAGAACAGCAGGGAAATATTGAAGTGAGAAGAACAGGAATGGAAAAAGATTGCAAGTATGAGAATTTTGTGAATGGAAATGTTTCAAGAAAAGATTATCTCAAAGCATTGGACAAATGCATTGAAATTTCAAAAAAACCGACGCTGATTCATATAAATTCTTTTTATGATTTGCCTGATGAAAAAGAGATGAAATTATTTGATTTAAGAAATGTAATCAGCAGAGAAAAATTAATGGAAATTCAGGGAGACAAAACTGATGAGAATGTCAAGAAGTTCAAGAAAAAAGAAATTGATGTTCTGTTCTCTACGAAATGCACGAGGGGAATTGATTTTCCAGGAGAACAATGCAATAGCATTATTTTCACAAAATTCCCGAACCCCGACGTGAAATCTCCTTTCTGGAATATTCTTAAAAAAACAAATCCAAATTATTATTGGGATTTTTACAAGGACAAAGCAAGAAGAGAACTGCTTCAGAGAATTTACAGAGGACTGAGGTTCAAAGAAGACCATGTTTATCTTTTATCTCCTGATGAAAGAGTTTTGAAATCATTTGAATGAAATTGAAAAAATTTATTAATTCAAATTATTTATTCTATTAATGGCTTCAACATGTATCAGAAGTTTTGTAAAAGGAGTTTCGTGGGAAATAATTGCATTTGTTTTGACTGTAGGTGCAGTTTATATTATCTACGGAGATTTTTTAGCATCTATACAATTTGGATTTGTTCTTACTATTGTCAAAATTGGATTTTTCTTTGCTCACGAAAGAGTCTGGAAGAAGATTAAGTGGGGAAAGTATCATATGGTTGGAAGAAAGAAAGTTTGGGATTAAAGAAAAAACGCCCCCGCCAAACTCGAGCCCCCACTCGTTGCATTTGGGTTTTTCTTTTAGAAAAAGAAAAGCTACACTATAAAAGAAAACTAATCTACCGGCACTCGTGAAAACTCTCGGGAATCGACACCAACGGTTCGATTCAGAATAAATTTATTTTACTAAAAGCAAAATAAAAACGCCCCCGCCAGGAATCGAACCTGGAAGCCCATAGGGCCCGGTTCTCTTGTTTGTTCAAGCATTTGACGAACAATTGTTAAGCTTGTCTTAACTCAAGACCGGTGCAATACCATTATGCGACGGAGGCCTATTTTACTTCAAAATATAAATTAATTAATAGATTTTAAAACTTACTATAAAATTATTTCTTAAAGAAACCAACAATTTTCTGCCAGAAGGATTTCTTCTCAATTAAAGGTTCTTCTGTTATTACTTCGTGTTCAATTTCTGGCTTTTCCCTGATAAGCGGAGCTTCCCGAGCCATTTCATTAACTGCAACTTTAATTGCTTCATCAACAGTTGTTCTTACATAACCCTGATTTATCAAAGCAACCCTCAATGTTTCTATAGGATAATTTTTTTTCAGATTTCTTTTGATGTATTCAACAAGTTTTACCTTGTAAGTATTTTCAACCATTGATTATATTATAAAAAGTTAGTTTAAAAAATTAGTTGTTTTTCAATATTATCGGTTTTTGCTCATTATAGAAATTCAATGAGTCCCTTAAACGTGATTTTGATTCAGCATAAATTGTGATTATTTTTTCCCCTTTTTTTAATTTGCCGCTGACGTGCTTGTGAAGATAAAGTCCTGCTGACTTGTCTATAGGACATCCAGTCATTCTTCCGAGGGAATTTATTTTTTTATTGTCTATTTCTGTTATTTCAGAATTTCTTTTTGCAGTTATATCAGTTTTAAATTTGGCAAGTTTCAGATGATCCAGACTTCCCTTTTGCGCTTCAATTATTTGTTTGAATTTTGCAAATGCTTTCCCTGAAACAAGAATTTGCGTCGCCATTTTTATTCCCTGTCCTTTTTTTGCCTTTCCCGTCATTTCCAAAAGCTCTCCTGACAAAAACAAAGATTTTTTTTCCAAATTCTTCGGAGCATCTTCAGAACAGGACAAAACTTTTTTTATGTCAATTATTTCAAGAACAGGGCCAATTCCATTTCCAATCGGCTCGTCGCCTTTTGTCAGAACAACTTTCATTTTTTTATGAAAATGCTTTCCAAGATATTCAAATTTTTTCTTTAACTCAAGACCTTTTTCTCTCGTTACTTTTGCAGTTTTTCCGTAGGGAATATCAATAAGAATATATTGTGCACCTGATGCGAGTTTTTTTGACATTATTGAAGCAAGCAATTGCGCTTCGGGGTCTATGTTCAGCATTTTTTCTATTGAGATTATTTTCTCGTCGGCAGGAACAATTTCCAGAGAGCCCCCCCAAATCAGGAATGCTCCTGTTTTTTTGATAATTTTTTGAAGCTCTTCCATTGAAAATTCAACTTTTGCAATTGTTTCAATTACATCTGCTGTTCCTGCAGGGGCTGTGATTGCCCTCGAAGAAGATTTCGGCATTACTAATCCTGCGGCAGCACAAATTGAAACTATAATTGGCGTGGTTCTATTTCCAGGAATTCCCCCGATAGAATGCTTGTCTGCAACTAATTTATTTTTAAGATTTAATTTTAATATTTTCCCTGAATGAAGAATTGCATTTATCAAATAAATAGTTTCTTTCATATTCATTCCTTTTTCATACATTGAAGAAATAAAAAGAGCAATCTCTGCTTCTGCAAGGGAATTATCGACGACGTCTTTAATTATCTCATTAATTTCTTCCTGAGAAAGAGCCTTGCCGTTCATTTTCTTTTTTATAAAAATCATACTTCGTGGAGGAGAAGCCAAATCAATATCAACTTTTTGCCCCGCACTAAGATTTAATCTTTCTTTTAGTTCAGAAGATATTGCAATTTCATTTTTTTTAACAAGAGTTTTTGCAATGTCAATAATTGTTGAAATTCCCTGAGAATTTTTAGAAAGAGTTTTAATGAAAATTCTGCCTTTTGTTTTTACACCAATCAAATTTGCTGTATCCTCATTCAGCATCGCTACAGGAATTCCTGCAGACCATTTCAAAATTTTTACTTTTAATTCCATCTCTCTTAATAATAATTAGAAGAATTATTTTTTATATTTACCTATTCAGGTTCAGGAGCCAGGGCAGAGGGGGCTTTTTTTGTCTTGAAAAGTTCAATGACAATTATCAGGTAAGCAATTATCAGAGGACCGAGGATAAATCCGAGAATTCCAAACATCAAGAAACCTCCAACCATTCCAACTAAAATCAAGGCGGTAGGAAGTTTTGCTTTTTTGGAAACAAGCAGAGGTCTGAGGAAATAATCTGACAAGGAAGCTGCCAATGTGAATATAAGAACCCCCCAACCAGAGACAGGATTATTATCGATAAAGAGGAATGCTGCAGTAGGAATACCAATTATGGAAGGCCCCAAGACAGGAAGCACTCCTATAATAACTGCAAATATTGAAAGTATAAATGCATTCGGAACTCCGAATATAAAAAATCCTATTCCCAAGATTATTCCCTGAAGAATTCCTATAATGACATAACCATAAAGAACAGAGAAAGTTATATCTCTAGTTGAGTCAAATAATTTTTTCTCAATCTCTTTTGAAAAGGGGAGGATACTTTTTATGTAAGATATAATCTCTTCCTTATCTTTCAGCGTATAAAAGAGTGTAAAGAATACAATAATGATATGAAGAATTATCGTCGGGAAATCCAATAGAATTTTAGATAAATAAGTCATCAGGGAACTTGTAAGATTTGTTACAAAGGTTTGAACTGCAATTCCTGCCTGCTCTGAAAATGCTTCTGATGCAAATATCGTCGGGAATAGTGTTTTTAGAGGGGTTACTATATCCAATGTTTGTGATGCAACAAAAAGTTTTATGGACTCATCTATGATAATGGGAGTCAAAAACCAAAGAGGAACTATTATTAATGCTATTAAAAGAAGGCAGATGAAAATTGAGGAAAAATTTTTTGATTTAGTTAACTTGAAAAGTTTATTGTAAACTGGGGAAAATATAAATGTCAGTATAAATCCAGTTATTATTGAAAGCAAAATTGGCCTAAGCAGAAAAAAAGACAGAACTATTAAAATTGCCAATACGATTGTTGTAGTAACTTTCCTGAAAAAAATATCATCCATAAAATAAGATAGTGGATAAATTTAAAAATTCTTCTATTAATCGTCGGAACAGATTGAAAAGATTTATAAGTTAAATTCGGCAAAAATAAATTATGAATTTTATAAAAAAGATTTTTGACGAAAACATCGACGAGAGCGTTCATTCGCAGTTCCAGAAATTCAGCAGGGGGGAATTCAGAAACAGGGCAATAGTCAAGGTGAAAAAAGTCGGGGGAAAATATACAATAACAACAACTGCAGAATTTGCAAATGAATTTGTAAGAATTTTGGCAGAGAAACTTGAAAATAATAAGACAAAGGTAACAGGCTCAATTGTCGGAACAAATGACTTGAAGGGGGAATTGGAATTCAAAAAAATTTCCCAGTTCCAGGGAGTCAAGAATTATTCTATTGAACAGGAAATGTCAGGAGAAGAAATGATTCATTTACTGGAAAAATTCCCTAAGAACTTTTTTGCTCTCAGTTTTGATTCTGGAAAAGGAGACATCTTGAAAATAAAACCAAAGGCACCGAAATCCGCCAAGCCGAAAAACAAAGAAGAAACTCCAAATCCTGATTTTTGCAAACTGATAACAACTGATGCAGAAATTGGAAAAAGTTTTGTTTTTGAAAAATCTGATTTCAAGGATGCGTTAATTGCTCATGATTTTATAATTGAATCAATTGTTGTTCCTGATTACTTAAAAAATGAAAAAGACTTTGCAGTTGTCAGGGAAAAATCACTTAGAAAAGGGAAGATAGTAAGAAGAGCAGTTATTGACAGGAACGAGATGAAAAGGGAAGTTGAGTTCGCTGCTTAGGAGAAAGTTTATATACCATTATTTTCTACATATTTTATCCAGGGAAGTTAAAATGATAATATCCGCATTATTGAAAAATATAAGAAATGGCACCACCAAATTCACCGAGAAAAGGAAGCTTGCAGTATTGGCCCAGAAAAAGAGCCAGTAAGTTTTTGCCTAGTGTAAACTGGAGTGCAATAAAATCTGATTCTAATTCAAAACTTAAAGGATTCATATGCTACAAAGCAGGAATGGCTTCTGCTTTTGTGAAAGATGAAACTGCAAATTCTATGACAAAGGGGAAGAAAATTATTGTTCCTGTTACAATTATTGAATGTCCTGTTATGAAAATATTTTCTGTAAGATTCTACAAAAACGGAAAAGTTGCAAAGGAAATTCTTGCAGAAAATCTTGACAAGGAATTGAAGAGAAAAGTAAAACTTCCGAAGAATGCAAAGAAAATGGAAGGATTCGAAGGAGATTATAATGATGTTAAAGCATTATGCTACTCAGTTGTAAAAAAGACAGGAATAAAGAAAACTCCTGACCTGAGTGAAATTGCTCTTGGTGGAAGTTATGAAGACAAGATTAATTTTATCAAAGAAAATGCTGGAAAAGAAATAATTGTTTCAAACATTTTTGAAAAAGGAAAATTAGTTGATGTAAGAGGATTGACAACAGGAAGAGGACTTCAGGGGCCTGTAAAGAGATTCGGAATCACACTTAAGTCACACAAATCTGAAAAGGGACAGAGAAGCGTCGGTGCAATAGGTTCTTTCCATCCTAACAGAGTAACTTTCAGAGTTCCAAGAGCAGGACAGCTTGGAATGTTCACAAGAGTTACCTACAACAACAAAATTATTGATATGGGAAAGGCAGATGACAAATTCAAAGGAATAAAAAATTTCGGAGACATAAAAACCGATTATATCCTCGTTAACGGAAGTGTTCAGGGTCCTGCAAAAAGACAATTATTAATTACTACTCCATTGAGAGAAACTAAAAAACAGAAAAAGAAAAATTATGAATTATTGGAATTAAGATAAAATGACAAAATCAAAAATATTAGACATTCAAGGAAAGGAAAAAGGAAGCATTGACTTGCCCAAAGCATTTTCTGCAGTTGTAAGAAATGATATTATTTCAAAAGTTGTCGAGGCAAAAAAGACAAAACAGCCTTACGCACCTTCACCTGTTGGAGGAAAACGGCATTCAGCTTCGGGAAAAATTCATCACCTTAGACATGTATGGAAGAGTGGATACGGAAGAGGTTCTTCAAGAATCCCAAGAAAGATAATGTCAAGAAGAGGAAGCCAGTTCAACTGGGTTGGAGCAGAAGTTCCAGGAACAAGAGGAGGAAGAAGAGCTCACCCGCCAAAAATAATTTCTATGATTAATGTGAAGAGAATAAACAAGAAAGAAATGACTCTTGCTATGATATCTGCATTAAGTGCAACAGGAAATGAAAAAATTGTAAGTCAGAAATATGAAAGATTAAACGGCAAAAAAATTTCAGGATTGCCCCTCATTGTTGAATCAAAACTCGTTTCTCTTAAAACAAAAACTTTAATTGACAGCCTGAAAAAAATTCTTGGAGAAGCTTTATTTGAAGTTGCATTAAAGCAGAGAAGTGTTAGAGCAGGAAAAGGAAAATTAAGAGGAAGAAAATACAAGAAAAATGCAGGACTTCTTATTGTCGTCGGGAATAATGAAAAATTAAAAACAAATATTGCAGACGTAAAAAATGCAAAAGCATTAAATGTTACAGATTTGGCAAACGGCGGAGCAGGAAGACTTACACTTTATACTGAAGAGGCAATTAAAAATCTTGGAGAAAGACTAAAATGATAAAGCCATTAGTAACAGAAAAAGCAGTAATGCTTATTGAAAGCCAGAATGTTTTATCTTTTGAAACTGAAAAACAAAAAACAAAAATAGAAATAAAAAATGAAATTGAAAATTTATTCAAGATAAAAGTCGACAAAATGAGAACAAGAATTCACGGAAACAAGAAATATGTTTATGCTAAATTAAAAAAGGAATTTCCAGCTATCGACGTGGCTACGAAATTAGGATTAATGTAATGGGAAAAAGAATAATTGTTCAGGCACGAGGACACGGAAGTTTCAGTTACAGAGTTCGAAGAACTGCTTTCAAATACAAATTGAAATATCCAAGAAGTTTGACTGGAGAAGGAGTTGTAATCAGTTTATTGAATTCAATAGGACATTCAGCACCTTTAGCTAAAATAAGATACAGCGAGGGAAGTTTTTATGTTCCAGCATTCAAAGGAATGATTGAAGGACAGAAAATAAATTTCGGAGGAACTGAAGTCAAGGACGGAAATATAATAGAATTGAAAAATGTCCCAATCAAGACAATGATTTACTGCATAGAATCAAGACCTGGCGACGGAGGAACTTTCATAAAAACTGCAGGAAGTTATGCTATTGTTACAAGAATTACAGAAAAGGAAGTTTTTGTAATGATGCCTTCGAAAAAAGAAAAAGGATTCAATTCAAGATGCAGAGCAATTGTTGGAGTAATTGCAGGTTCGGGAAGATTAGATAAGCCAATTGTTAAAGCAGGGAAGAGCTTTTATATTAAAAAATCAAGAAATAAATTATGGCCGAGAACCTCTGCAGTCAAGATGAACGTTATTGACCATCCGTTCGGTTCTGGTAGAGGAAAGAGAATCAAGAGCAAGATTGCGAAGAGAAACGCACCTGCAGGAGCAAGAGTAGGATTGTTAAGGTCGAGAAGAACTGGTAAGAGGAAGAAATAAAATGGAAAAAATAGAAACATCAAAGAAACAACTAACATTCCGAGGGAAAACAATTGACGAGTTGAAAACTCTTGAAACAAGAGAGTTTGCAAAGCATTTAAAATCAAGAACAAGAAGAGCTGTTCTAAGACAATTCCAGGAAATTGAAAATTTCGTTATAAGAGCAAAGAAAAAAATGGAAAAGAACAAGCCGATAAGAACTCACAAAAGAACAATAATAATTGTTCCTCAAATGGTTGGAATGAAGGTACAAACTTACAATGGAAAGGAATTTGTTCCCGTCGAGATTACAATCCAAATGCTTGGACACAGATTGGGAGAATTTTCAATGACAAGAGCAAAGATAAAGCACACAGGTGCCGGAATCGGAGCAAGTAAAGGAAGTAAAATGAAAGCTAAAAAATAAATAAAAAATGACAGAAAAAAATTACAATCCAGAACAGGAAAAAGCAATGACAATGAATAAACAGGAAACTGCAAAAATGAAAGCAGCGCCTGTGAAAAAAGAAAATAAAGAAGAAACAAAAACTGAAAAGAAAAAAACAATTGTTAAAAAAGAAATAGTAAAAAAAGATGAAGCAATCGCTAACGGAATCAGCGTTCCCATTTCAACAAAATATGCTATTGCAATCTGCAATTTCATAAAAAGAAAATCAATAGACAAGGCACTTGCTGATTTGGATGATGTTGTGCATTTCAAGAGAGCAATTCCAATGGTAGGGGAAATTCCGCACAGAAAAGGAAAAGGAATGATGTCAGGAAGATATCCTATAAGAGCAATTGGATATTTTGTAACAATATTGAAAACATTGAAAGCAAATGCAACTGTCAACGGAGTTGAAGAACCGATAATCGTCGAAGCTGTTCCAAACAAAGCATCACGTCCTTTTGGAAGAGGCGGAATAAAAAGAAAAAGAACTCATGTTAAAATCAGAGTCGTCGAAAAAAATAAATTGAAAGATAAAAATAAGAAAGGAGTAAAGAAATAGAAATGGAAGAAAGAGTAACTGTAAAATTCAAGAAAGATGAATTTGCTATCAAGGAGTACATCAAAAGCATACTTGGAAAAGGAAAAATTAGCAAGGCAAGAATTGAGTACACTCCTATCGGAGAAAAGGTTATTGTTTCAACAAACAAGCCAGGATTAGTAATCGGAAGAAAAGGAGAAAAAATCGAAGAGCTAACAAATGTTTTGAAAACAAAATTCAAGCTTGAAAATCCAAGAATAGAAATTGAAGAAATAACTCGCCCCGAATTTGATGCTCAGACAATTGCCGACGAGATTGCTCTCGGATTAGAAAGACTTGGACCAATGAAATTCAAAGTTATTGCTTACAAAAATCTTCAGAGAATAATGAATGCAGGAGCTCTTGGAGTAGAAATTGTCCTCGGAGGAAAACTTCCAAGTGCAAGAGCAAAGACATGGAGATTCCAGCAAGGATATTTGAACAAAGTTGGAGACAGCGCAAAAGTTGTTGACAAAGCAAAAGCTGTTGCTCAGACAAGCCCAGGAACAATTGGAGTAAAAGTAAGCATACTTTCACCTTATGCAATATTGAAAGATAAGATTAACATCACCCCTGAGATGATTGGCAGAATAAAAATGAATGTAGTTGAATCTGAAGCAATCAAAGAAGAACCACGCTCTCGAACAAAGTCCAAGGCCTCGTCCTTGAACAAGTCAAGAACGAAAGAAAAAAACAAAAAAGAAGGTGAAGGAATAAAATGACAGAACTAACGTTCAGCACAAATAAAAATTCAGGAGAATTTTCATAATGACAACATTAAAAGTTAAAGATATTCAGAAAATGAACAAAGAAGAAAGAATGAAAAAAATGGAAGAAATGAAGTTTGAATTTGTAAAGGCAAAAGCAAACCCTACAAAGTCAGGTTCAAAAGCGAAGAGTATAAGAAAGATAATCGCAAGAATACTCACAATCAACAACCAGGGAAAAAAATCCAAGGGGGTTGAACACAAGTAAGCATGGAAATATGCCCAAAATGCGGCCTGCCAAAACAGGCTTGTGTGTGTGAAAAAATCGCGAAGGATTCGCAGAATATCAAAGTGACTGCCGAGAAGAGAAGATTCGGCAAGTATGTCACTATTGTCAGCGGACTAAGTGGAGTAGACGGAAAGGAAATCGCAAAAGACCTGAAAAACGAGCTTGCGTGCGGTGGAACTTTCAAAGGAAATGAAGTTGAACTCCAAGGAGACCACAGAAAAAGGATAAAAGAAATCCTTGTGAAGCTGGGGTTTGAACCTGAAACGATAGATTAATACGCACAAAACTAAGAGGAGAAAGAAACAAAATGAAGAAAAAAACAAACGAAAAAATGGAAGAAGGAAAAAACATAGTTAGAACTGCATGCAACGACGAGAAATGCCACATTCACGGAAAAATAAAAGCAAGAGGAAGAGTCTTTGAAGGAACTGTAATTAAAAAACTTCCAACAAGAATAGCTATAGAATTCGAGAGAATGATTTACTCAAACAAATATGAAAGATACTTCAAGTCAAAAACAAAGATTCATGCGCATCTTCCTAAATGTATGGAAAATGAAATCAAAGTCGGAGATTTGATATGGGTTCAGGAATGCCGTCCATTAAGCAAAATAATTCATTTTGTTACAATCAAAAAAATAAAATCCGGAGACGAAAAATAAAATGAAAGCAGTATCAGCAAGAGTAACACGAGGATTGAATATCGGAGCAAAGTTAGTCGCTGCTGACAATAGTGGGGCAAAGATTGTCAAATTAGTTTCAATCAAACACGGAAAAAGCAAGAAAGGACGACAAGGTTATGCAAAAGTTGCAGACTGGGTAAAAGTCAGCGTCAGAAAAGGACTTCCCGACATGAAAGGAAAAGTTTTCGATGCAGTTGTTGTTAGACAGAGAAAATCTTACAGAAGATTAAACGGTGAGAGAGTTGCATTTGAAGACAATGCAGTTGCTATTTTAAAAGATGAAAAAGGAAATCCAAAAGGAACTCAAATTAAGGGAGTAGTTGCAAGGGAGGTCATGGAGCGATGGAGTTCAGTAGCTAAAATCGCTTCAAGCGTATACTAAAATGAAAAAACAATTTTCAACTAAATGGAAAGGAAGTTCTCAGCCAAGAAAGCAAAGAAAATACATAGCAAAAGCTCCGCTTCACTTAAAGAGAAAGTTATTAAGCGCAAACTTGTCCAAAGATTTGAGAAAGAAACAGGGAATAAGAAGTGCTGTGTTAAGAAAAGGAGACACAGTAAAAATTATGAAAGGGAAATTCAAAAACAAGACAGGAAAAATCGTCGATGTTTTCACAAAAAAAATGAAAGTAACAATTGAAGGAATACAAGTAAAGAAGCAGGATGGAAGCAAAGTAAATGTAAAGATGCAACCATCAAACTTACAGATAACAGAATTAGTTTTGACAGACAGAAAGAGATTCAAAAAAGCAGAATCAAAAGAAAAAGGCTCTGAACAAGTTCAGGACTCGTCCTTGAAAAACCAAGAACGAAAGGAGAAAAAATAAATGTCACATCTCAAAAGACAGCAAGTTCCAAAGAAATGGCCTATTGAAAGAAAAGGCTCTGTTTATGTAGTAAGAACAGCGTCGGGACTGAATGAAGGAGTTCCAGTTTTAGTTGCTTTGAGAGACATGATGAAAATTGTTCAGAACAGAAAAGAAGCAAAGAATGCAATTCATTCAAGACACATTTTGCTAAATGCAAAAGCTGTAATCGATGAGAAAAACAACATACAACTTTTTGACACATTAAGCATTGTTCCGTTAAAAAAAAGTTATAGATTAGAATTATCTGAAAATGGAAAATTTTACTTCAATGAAATCAAAGAAAATGAAGCAAACAAAAAAATTGCAAAAATAATCAACAAAAAAATGTTAAAAGGGAAGAAAATCCAGTTAAACCTCAGCGACGGAAGAAATTTCATCTCGGACATGAAGTGCAACGTGAATGATTCAGTTTCAATAAACTTTAAAGAAGGAAAAATCGAAAAATGCATTCCTTTGAAAGAGAAATCAAAAGTAATTATCTTTGCAGGAAAACACTCTGGGGAAAAAGGAGAAGTAATAAGCCTTAACCTCGAGGAAAAGACAGCAAGGATAAATGCCGACGGAAGAGTTCATGATATTCACTCTCATTCATCCGAAGGCCAAATGAAAGAAGAGAATATTTTAATTAAACAACTTATGGCAACAGAATAAAATGAATACAGAAAATCCAACAAGAAAAATAAGAATTGAGAAGGTAGTTCTTCATGTAGGCGGAACTGCAGAAGAATTGGAAAAAGGATTCAAGCTTTTGAAATTAATAACAGGAAAAACTCCTGCAAAAATGAAATCACACAAAAGAATCCCTGCATTCGGTGTCAGACCAAACCTTGACGTCGGAGCAGTTGTTACATTAAGACAAAATGCGACAGAAATGCTAAAGAAAATGCTCTCTGCAATAGAAAACAAATTAAGAAAAAAACAAATCAGCGAGAATAATTTTTCATTCGGAGTTAAGGAATATATTGAAATTCCTGGAATGGAATACCAGAGAGATTTGGGAATGATGGGACTTGATGTTACTGTTGTTTTCAAGAGAGCAGGAAGAAGGGTGAAATTAAGAAAAGTTAAATCAGGAAAAATCCCTGCAAGACAAGTAATAAGCAAACAAGAAATAATTAAATTCATGGAAGAGAACTTCAACACGGAGTTCAGGTAAAATATAATGACAGCATCAGATTATAAAAAAATATTAAAACAATTGAAAGACAAACCTGCAAAAATGGAAAAATTTATCAGGCACAACAAACCGAAGGACAGAAAAATAGGAGTAGCATCAAAAAAATGCGAAAGATGCGGACGATTCGGAGCCCACATAAAATCATACGGATTAAATTTATGCCGACACTGTTTTAGAGAAATCGCGACAGAAATCGGATTTAACAAATATTCATAAAATGTCACAAGATATAGTTGCAGACGGATTGAACATGATACAGAACGCCAAGAGAGCAGGAAAAGAAAACGTAAAGGTAAATAGAATTTCAAATCTTTTCATCGAGGTATTGAAGATAATGAAACAGAAAGATGCAATAAAGAAATATAAGATTAATCCAAAAGACAAGAGTGTTGAAATCACTATAGGACAAATTGTCGAATGCAAAGCAGTCAAGCCAAGATTCACATGTGATGTTTCACAAATTGACAAATATCAGAGAAGATATCTTCCATCAAGGAATATCGGAACAATGATACTCTCAACAAACAAGGGACTAATGACTCAGCAAGAAGCATTAGAAGAAGGAATAGGAGGATGCTTGATTGCATATTTCTACTAAAATGAAAAGATCAAATCAAAGATTTTCACTATACATTTTCGGAGGAATCAAAAATGCATAAGGAATTATTCCAAAATATTGAAATTCCGGAAGGAGTTAATGTAACAATAGACGGAGCAAGAGTTGTTGTCGAGGGAAAAGAAGGAAAAAATGAAAGAGAATTCAACCTTGCGAGTTTGGATTTGAAAAAGAAAGACAAGGAAATAATCCTAGGAAGCAAAAAATCATCAAAGAACGAGAAAAGAAGAATGAACACAATCGCAGCGCATATAAAAAATCTTATACAAGGTGTTCAGGAAAAATTCGAATACAAATTAAAAGTTTGCTTTAGCCACTTCCCAATAACTGTAGAAGCCAAGGGCAATGAAGCATTAATAAAAAATTTCCTTGGAGAAAAAACTCCGAGAAAGGCAAAAATACCTGCTGGTGCAGAAATTAAAGTTGATAAAGATGTAATCACAATAACTGCGAGCAATATTGAAACTGCAGGACAAGCAGCTGCAAATCTTGAAACAGCCACAAGAATTTCAAATAAAGACCGAAGAGTTTTTCAAGACGGAATTTTCATCACAAGTAAATGCGGAGAAGAAATATAATGCCACCAACATTTTTGCGAAGAAACTGGGACAAATTTTCAAGACTGGGAAAAAATAAAAGAAAAAAACAAGTCTGGAGAAGTCCAAAAGGAAGACACAACAAAATGAGATTAAAGAGAAAAGGATATCCTGCAGTGGTTTCAATTGGGTACAAGACAGAAGAAAACAAGAAAATGATTTTAGTAAACAGTCCAAAAGAACTTGACAAAATCGGAAAAGAAGATATGATTATCGTCGGAAAAGTTGGAAACAGAAAAAGAACAGAAATTGTAAACAAGGCAAAAGAAAAAGGAATCAAAATTCAAAACATAAACTTAAAAAAATTCACAAAAAAGATTAAAGCAGAATCAAAAGAAAATAAAGTGTCTGAACAAGTTAAGGAGAATAAAAAATGACAGAACTGTCGTTCAGCACAAATAAAAATTCAGGAGAATTTTCATAATGAATCTCGGAAAGAAAAAAGCATTAGCAGCAAGAACATTTGGCGTAGGATTAGAAAGAATTGAATTTTCAAAACCAAGACTCGAAGAGATAAAAGAAGCTATAACAAAACAAGACATAAGAGACTTGCACAAAGACGGAGCAATCAAAATTAAAAATGTCAAAGGAAGAAAAACGATAGTCAAAAAGAAAAAGAAAAGAACTGCAGGAAACGTAAGAAAAAAAGTCAACCAGAGAAAAAAAGAGTATGTAATTATAACAAGAAAATTGAGAAAATATATTGCAGGAATAAAAAGCAAACTTACAGAGCAGGAAAGAAAAGACATAAGAAAAAAGATAAGGAATAGGTTTTTTAAGAGCCAGAATCACCTTAAAAATTATATCGGAGGCATTAAAAAATGAGAATACCAAAACGAAGAAGAATAGAGAACAAGACAGATTACCTGAAAAGATTGAAAATGCTAAAAAGCGGAATGCCTAGAGTTATTTTCAGAAAGACAAACAGATATGTAATTGCACAATATGTTACAAGCACAGAAGCACAGGACAAAATTGAGATTGGAATGAATTCAAAGAAACTGAAAGAATTTGGATGGCCAGATGAATTTGATGGAAGCCTTAAATCAATCAGCGCATCTTATCTTACAGGATTATTGGTTGGAAAAGAAATCATCAGAAAAAAATTAGAAACTCCAATTGTTGATTTTGGTATGACAAGAGTGTTGAGCAAGAACAGAACATTCGCATTCATAAAGGGACTTGTCGACGCTGGAGTCAAGATAAAATGTCCGGAAGAAAATTTCCCAGAAAATGAAAGAATCGAAGGAAAGAATATGAAAAAAGATTTTTCAAAAACATTCAAAGAAATTAAATCAAAGATTGAAAAAAGTGAGGGAACTCACTCAACTAAGTCTGTGAAAAAGAAAAAATAAAAATGGAAAAAGAAAAAACAGCAGAAGCAATAAGCGAAGAAATGCTTGAAAAAGAAATTGAAAAAGAATTAATAGCTGAAACCAGAGAACAGAGAATTGAGAGAGAACAGGAAGAAGCAAAAGAAAGATCAATTTTGTCCTGGGTTCCGAAGACAAAACTTGGAAAAGAAGTCAAGGAAAAGAAAATAAAAAATATCGACGAGATACTTAGTTCAGGAAAGAAAATTTTGGAAGAGCAGATTGTTGATTCATTACTTAATTTGAGATCAGATTTAATTAATATAGGACAATCAAAAGGAAAATTCGGCGGTGGAAAAAGAAGAGCTTGGAAGCAGACGCAAAGAAAAACAAAAGAAGGAAACATTCCTAAATTTTCAACTTTGGCTGTTGTTGGCGACGAGAACGGACATATCGGAGTCAGTATGGGAAAAGCAAAAGAAACTCTTCCTGCAAGAGACAAGGCAATAAGAAAAGCAAAATTGAATATCATGAAAATTGGAAGAGGATGCGCAAGTTTTGACTGCGCCTGTGATGAGCCTCATACAATTCCTTACAAAGTAGAAGGAAAATCAGGAAGTGTAAGAGTAACATTAATTCCAGCGCCTCAGGGAACAGGACTTGTCGTCGCAAACGAATTGAAAAAAGTATTAAAGCTTGCAGGAATAAAAGATGTTTACAGCAAAACATTCGGAATGGCAAGAACAACTTTCAATCTTGTTCAGGCAGCAATGGATGCTTTAAAGAAAACAAACATGGAGAATAGAAAATGATTGTAGTTATCAGAATACATGGAGAAGTAAAAATAAGACAGGTAATAGTTGATACTCTGAACAGATTAAATCTCAAGAAAAAATATACCTGCGTTGTTTTTGAAAAACCAAATGCAATAGAAATGGGAATGATTGAAAAAGTAAAAGACTTCGTAGCATACGGAGAAATAGACAAAGAGACATACAAGAAATTAGTTGAAGCGAGAGGAAAACAGGGAACAAAGTTTTTCAGACTTCATCCGCCACGAGGAGGAATTGACAGCAAGAAGCATTTTGGCGTTGACAAAGGAGTTTTGGGAAATCACGGAAGTGAAATAAGTAAATTATTATTGAGGATGCTATAATGACAAAAACAGATTCATATTTGATATTTACATTGCTCGCAGAAGGAGACAAAACAGAGGAAGAAATATTCAAAAAAGTAAAAAAGATGGGTTTCCCTTTGGGAGAATCTGAAAAAGGTAATATTAGATTAGAATTAAGATATCATAAAACATTGGAAGAAGTAGAAATTAAAAAAAATAAATATCATTTAATAGTACCAATAGACACTTTTAGTATAAAAAGTGGGATAAGAAATTATTTAATTGATAGAGCATTTGACAATTCACAACCTATTAAAAATTTAAAAACAAAATTGGAAAATTATATTTAAAAATGACAATTAAAACCCACAAACGAAGAAAATCATCACGAATGCATGGACACGGCAGAGGTAGCCATGGCTGGGGTGAAAGAAAGAAACATAAAAAGTCAGGGCACAGAGGAGGAAAAGGAATGGCTGGAAGCGGTAAAAGAGCAGACCAGAAAAAAACTCTTGTTCAAAAATTATATGGAAACGCATATTTCGGAAAACAGGGAATAACAAGCAGGGGAACAGAAAGAGACACAAGACAAAGAATAAATATTGAAACAATAGAAAAAAATCTTGAAACTTACGGAAAGAAAGAAGGAGACAAATGGATTATTAATTTAGGAAAATACAAGATTCTTGGAACTGGAGTTGTCAAGAACAAATTAGTTATCAAGGCATTAGAAGCTTCAAAGTCAGCAATTGAAAAAGTCAAAAAAGCTGGCGGTGAAATTAAATTAGAATAAACAAAATGTCAACAAGAAAATCTATTGATGAAAAATTTTTTGCTGAATTATACCTTAAAGACCAAGGAATTGAATACAACAGATGCTGGGCAAATTATGCAGATTTAGGAAACTCTTATTCTTACATTTCAATTGGTTGGGAAGACAAAAAAGATAAAATGCATAGTGAACAAATCGGAGTTATGGATGCTTTTAACTTGATGTCAAAATATGTTTTGGAAAGGAATTCAAGAATAAAAAAGATTTAGTTTAGAATTCTGACAAACTTTAAAAACTGATTTTTGCTATTTAAAAAATGGATTTCAGGAAGATATTTCAGTTTATTCCAGAAGTTAAACACCCAGAAGAAAAGAAACTTAGTTTTAATGTAAAGTTAAAATGGACACTCATAGTTCTTGCTTCCTTTTTCATTCTTGCAAATGTTCCTCTTTTTGGATTATCGAATAATGCACTTGAAAGATTCAAATATTTAGCTATAATATTAGGAACTGATTTTGGTTCAATTATTTCTCTTGGTATTGGACCGATTGTTATGGCTTCGGTAATTTTGCAGCTGCTTACAGGAAGCGGAATATTGCATGTTGATACCACAAATCCAGAAGGAAGAAAATTTTTCCAGGGAATTCAAAGATTACTGACATTTTTCTTCATCGTATTTGAAGCAATGATTTATGTTTTAATGCAGGGACTTCAGGCAGCACCAGGACTTGCTCCTTTGCTGATTCTGCAGTTAATCCTCGGTGGATTGGCAATTTTCTACATGGATGATTTGACAACAAAATGGGGATTTGGTTCAGGAGTAAGTTTGTTTATTGGGGCAGGAGCTTCATGGCAATTAATAACAAGCGCATTCCAGTTCATGAATCAGCAGGGAAGAAATTGTCTTCTTGATTTCACAAACACAGCATGTCCAGGAAAAGTATTCGTTGTCATACAGGCAATTATCAATAAATATCCGATAGAATTAATTTCTGCAGCAGGAGCAATTATTGTAACTGCTTTGATATTCATGATAGTAATCTGGGTGCAATCACTCAAAGTTGAGGTTCCATTATCTTACGGAAGATTAAGAGGATATTCTGTAAAGTGGCCATTGGCTTTTTTCTACACTTCAAACATGCCAGTTATTTTGACTGCTGCACTGCTGGTAAGTTTCCAGGTTTTTGGAGGAGTCATTGAAACAGCAGCTGCACCTTGTTTGATTGAGGGGGGAGAATGCGCAGGACTTGCAAAAATTGCTTCGTCTCTTGGATTTTTAGGGCATTTTGTCAACGGGCAACCAATTTCAGGACTTGCATTCTGGATGGGTTCAAGCAATCTTCTTGAACTGACAATCAGAGGAGGGTTCCTGCCAAGATATCTTCTTCAAGGACTGACTCATGTTTTGTTTTATGTTTTGTTATCAACAATATTTTCAGTCTTCTGGGTAAAAACATCCGGAATGGATGCAAAAACACAGGCGCATAAAATCGCAGCTTCAGGTTTGCAGATTGCAGGATTCAGGCAAGATGAAAGAGTTCTTGAAAGCATTCTTGAAAGATACATTATGCCGTTGACAGTTATGGGAGGAATTGCAATAGGAATTTTAGCGTCGATAACAAACTTGATGGGAGCGTTAATTTCAGGAACAGCAATTCTTTTAGTCATCATGATATTTTTCCAGTTTTACCAAAATATTGTTCAGCAGCACCAGACAGATATGAATCCTGCATTCAGAAAGTTCATGAAATAAAGACAACTAATCGTTTTCTTTATCAAACTTTCCTTTGAATTTGGAGTCACGCCTGATAAATTTAAAAACCATTTTAATTTTAACAGAATATGACAGATGAGATAATTCCAGAAAAAGAAGAAGTTTCCATCGAGAAAGACAAAGGAGCTTTAATTCCTGCAGAGAGTAAAGAAGGAAAGAAAAAAGATGGGAGTTTTTTCCCGATTGTTTTAGTATCAATTGCCTCTTTAGTTATTGCAACATGCTGGGATAAAATTGCTGTGATAAAAGATTCTGTTCATGCAGTTTTGGACCCAAGTGCAGGATTGTTATTAGGATTAAATGTGGAAGTCGGGATGATCATTATTGTAGCAATTATCACCTTGCTGACTACTTTAGTTCAGAAATACACAACAGACCAGAAAGCATTAAGGGAGTTAAAAGAAGAACAGAAAATACTTCAGGCAGAAATGAAAAAATATGAGAATCACCCTGAAAAAATCGCGGAGTTGTCAAAACAGCAATTCAAATTCATACCAAGAACATTCAAGCTTACAAGCAGATATATCCTGTTTACAGGTATTCCTTTTATTCTATTTTTCAGATGGTTTAATGACTATTTTCTTACATTGGAGCAATCACTGGGAGAGACAGTTTTATTCTTCGGATTTTTTAACTGGTTCTGGTTTTACTTTATTGCAACAATGGTGTTCAGCAGCATTTTGAGAAAGATATTGAAGGTAGTTTAGTTCCAATCACAAATTTTAAAAGGCATATTATAATCTGATTTCTATAAGCAAACATGAAATTTGCTACAAATACAGGAGTTTTGCATAATGGTAAATGAACAAGAACAACAGGAACTTTTATTCAAGTTCAGCATGTATGAAAGGCAGATAAGAGAACTGCAGCAACAGATAGAAGCAATAAGCAGAGGAATAGTTGAACTTGATTCTCTTAATCTTGGATTAGACGAACTTGTTGGAGCAGAAGGCAAGGAGATTTACGCTCCGATGGGAAAAGGAATTTTCGTGAAGGCAAAATTAGCTTCTGAAGAACTTAATGTTGACATAGGAAATGGGAATATTGTGAAGAAAAGCATTCCTGAAACAAAGGAATTAATCGGAGAACAAATCACAAAATTAGGGCAAGTAAAAAAAGAGCTTGAAAATAATCTTGAACAATTAGGGAATGAAATTACAGAGATGATGAATGAGGCTCAGGCACACGAACATTCTCACCACCATGGATATGAAGAAGAAGATGGGGAATGCAATTGCGAACATAATCACGACGAGGAATGTGAATGTGGTGATGATTGCAAGTGTGAAAAAGAAAAATAAAAAATATTTTTGAAATAATTATTACATTAAGATATATATTTTATAATTATGTAGAAAGATTTATATATATTAATTATTTAATTTAATAAAGAGAGGAAAGATAAAAAAATGAGGACAGGACTTATCATATTCGGTGTTATCTTCTTAGTTATCGGAGGATTCTTATTTTTTGTACCCGTACAAGAAGTTAGTGTAGATACAACTAGTGGAAGCGATGTACGTACTTCCTCTGCTTTGGTAACTGTTCCGATAGGATGGTCATATGCATCTTTGATTATTGGTTTTGTTTTACTGGTTTTTGGTTTAGCAATTCCTGGACCAAAGGCAGTTCAAGGACCTAGAGGAGCTAGAGGATTAAGAGGAAAAGGTCCTGTGCATCATAAAAGAGCTAAAAAGCATTCAGTTCCAAGAAGAAAATCAAGAAGAGCTTCATTACCAAGAGGTACTTCAGTAACAACGACAACTAGAATAAGAAGATAAAGATTTCTAAAAAAAAAATTTTTTAATCTCCTGTGTATAAATATTTGTGAGCAAACATCTTACAGGCATGAACAAATGCGTCTTTTTTATTTGATTCCATATGAAGATTATAAGAACTCTTATTTTTCTTAATAGCTTTTCTCAAAGAGTCAAGAGAAACAGTTTCTAAATATAAATTAGTATAGCTTTTTCCTACAACATTAACGGAATGCCCGTCAGTAAACGCACAAGCCCCAATGTCAAATTGAGACTTTATATCAAAATTGTAAAAAATTTCAGATTTACCATTTGCTCCTGAAGGCAAAAATCCTGGGATTGACAATTCTGCTGAAGCATTGTAAATTTCCCACCCATCAAAAGAGTACAACAATCTGCGATTATTAGAAATGTAATTTCCTGCTCCACTCCAGCCAAAAGGATGAACTGCAATTTTAATTCCGTTAAATTCATTTGCAGATTTTAATGCATCTTCTAAGGAAAGAGTTTTATCACTCTTTTGTATTTTTTTATTTGAAGGCATTCCTGAAACAACCAAATGCCCTTGCGAAGTTATGACTTCTTCTGCTCCAACAATATAAATTTTCTTTTCAGGGACAAAAAGAATTCTTTTTTCATAATCAAGCCAAACTCTTTCATATTTCCCTTTTTGATTTGTAAAATCCTCATATCTATAATCAACAGATGTGCAATTGCAGATTCCAAAAGCAGAGTTGTCTCCCATTTTTTTATGAACTAAATCAATTGTTTCATCAAATCCTGGATTTTTTCCATTTCTTCCAAGATGGTTGTGTAAATCTGCTTTTATCATAAATCATTCATAAAATTCTTATTCTTAAACTTTATTAAATAAATTCAGAAATCTTGTGCCTTACTTCAAGAGAAATCATCCACAAGATGAGGAATCCCGCGTCGAGAACAGAGATTATTGTATTCTGCCATAAAGAAGGAAATAATTTAACTAAATTTAAACCAATTGTAAAATCAAACAATGGAAAAAAAGGCATAATGTTTCCATCTACTGTTGCATCAAGCAAAAGATGAATGAAGACCCCAAAAGCAAAAGCCAGGAACATGTTTTTTAATCTCAAATGGTGTTCCCCAAGTTTCTTGTTTTTAAATTTATAAAAAGGCAATGCTGTAAGTATAAAAGTTAGCGGAATAAACAAAGTATGTAAAAATGTTCTGTGAATTTCAATGTATGAAAAACCAAAGAAACTTAATATGTAATAAACTGCAACGTCAATATCAGGGAAAAGTCCGGCTATTCCTGCTATAAAAACATAATGAACAGGAAATGTTTTTTTATTTTTGACAAAAAAATATCTAAATATTTCAATAAGAATTACAGGAATCAAGAAATGAGTTACTGCATTGGGCATTATTTCATTCTCTTTACAAATTTATCATATTTCATAATTCCTAATTCTGTTACAATTCCTGAAATATATTTCTTTGGAACAAATTCAAATGCAGGATTTTTTATCTTGACATCGCGCGGAGCATTGTTCCATATTTCATTCAAACTTCTCTGTTCTATCGGAACTTTCTTTCTTGAAAATTTCCAGGAATCAGCGACGATATAAAAAGGAATTTTGTGATTGTGTGCAAGTTCTGCAATTAATCCGCTCCCTATTTTATTTATTATTCCGCTCGAAAGCAAGGCATCTGCTCCGAGAAATATTTTATCAGCATAAATTTTATCTTTTTTATTTTCTTTTTCAATTGCAAGAGCAACAGCAGAATCAACAAACATTGTAACGTTTATTCCTGCTTTTCTCAACTCATTCGCAGTTTTTCTTCCCTGAAATAACGGACGTGTTTCTGTATTGTAAACTTGAAATTTTTTTCCTTTCTTTTTTGCATAAACCAAAGCATTGGAAACATTTGTAGAATGACAGTGAGTAAAAATTGTATCATTATTTTTTATTAATTTTAAAACCGAAATATTTATTTTATCTTGCGCAGAACCAAAATGCTCCAGAATTTCCTTGTAGGGCTTTTTCTCTACGAGGTTCAGAACTTTTTCAAGCATCGGTTCTGTCTGGCGAAGTGATTTAAGTTTTTGAATTGAAGACTTGGTAGGGATTAAAGAATAAGCAAATAATGCAGCCTTAGCAATATTTCTCGCGCCCTGAATTTTTATTTTTTTTATATCGCTGGCTATCTTGTCAAACCTCTTCTTATTCATCAATAAAAAAGAATATGAAAGTTTAAAAAATCTCTTTTTCTTTAAAGAATAATGTTAGAGTCACTTATTAATCCAAAAAGAGCTGAGAAAGGACCCTGGAAAATGTTTTTCATAGGACTTTTGTATGCATCGCTTTCATTATTGCTGGTTCATTTTTTATTTTCGAATGATTCGGTGCTGTCAAAATTTTCAGGGCTAATGGTAGTTCTTTTCTGCGTGATGTTTTCACTTCCATTTATTTGTTACACAATCAAAAATGAAGAAGTTGAAGATGAAGAAGTTGAAGGAATTCTCGGAGTTTGGAAAACACACGGAGATGCAATTTCCGCATTTATGTGGCTTTTTTTTGGATTTATTGTTGCTTTTGCAGTCTGGTACATAGTTCTGCAGAATACAGATTTGCTTAATGCCCAGATAGAAACATATTGCAGCATAAACAGTCCGGGAAGCGTGCAGGATTGCGTTTCGGAATATTCATTCACAAGCAAAGTAATTTCAACAAGCGCATTAAGTCCAAGTTCCAGATTTTTGTCCATAATAGGAAATAATTTTGGCGTAATGATTTTTACATTGATATTTTCCTTAATTTTTGGGGCAGGAGCAATTTTTGTTCTTGCTTGGAATGCAAGTGTTATTTCTGCAGCAATAGGAATTTTTACAAGATATAATATAAGTGAAATTCCCGTCGGGCTTTTGAGATACATGATTCACGGATTTCCTGAAATTGCGGCATATTTCATAACTGCTCTTGCAGGAGGAATTTTTGGTGTTGGAGTAATAAGGCACGGAATCACAAACAAAAAATTCGTGCATATTGCATTGAATGTACTAATCCTAATAGCAAGCGCGTTAGTCATTTTAATAATCGCAGCAATCATAGAAGTATACTTTACACCATTATTGTTTCAGTGATACATAATATTTAAATAGGATTTTTAGTTCTCTTTTTTAACGTGGAAATACAAGGCGAATTAAAAGAGTCTGCAACAGAAATAGCAAAAAGAAAGAAGGATTTGGTTAATTTTTTCAAGAAAAAAGCGGACTGGATTTTTTATGGAATTCTTGCGATAATAATTTCAATAAGTGTTTTTATCAGGACAAGACCCATACCAAAATTAAAAGACGTCACAACAGGCACCTGGACTTTAGGACCTGATTTAGATCCCTTCTTATTCTTGCGATGGGCAAAATATATTGCTGAAAATGGGAAATTATTTTTAATGGACACAATGAGATATGTTCCCTTAGCAGATATTTGTTCAGGAGATATGTGCAACCCTATTAACACTGCAGGAGAAATGAAACTGCTTTCCTATATGATTGCATGGCTCAGCAAATTGCTGAATGTTTTTAACAATGAAGCTACAGTAACTTATGCGGCAATAATTTTTCCAGTCATAATGGCTGTTCTTACAGGAATTGCATTTTTTCTTTTTGCAAGAAAAATATTCTATAAAGAAGACAAAAAGGTAGCGAATATAATTGCCTTAATTGCAACTGCTTTTTTTGTTCTTGTTCCATCATTATTGCCGAGAACAATTGCAGGAATTCCCGAAAAAGAATCAGCAGCTTTCTTTTTTATATTCATAGGGTTTTATTTTTTCCTTGAAGCTTTTACATCTGAAAAATTAAAGAAAGGAATAATTTTTTCGGCTCTTGCAGGAATCTCCACAGGATTATTGGGGCTGGTTTGGGGAGGAGTTGATTTCTTATTCTTGGGAATATCAGGAGGAGTTTTACTTGCTTTCCTGTTGGGAAAAATAAATGAGAAAAGATTTTATTTATTCGGCGTATGGTTAATTAGTTTTGTCCTAATGGCTATGCCGTTTTCAATCAGATACAGTCTGGCGAATCTTATAAGTTCCAGTTCTACACTAATAATGTTCGCAGTATTTTTTATCTTGGCAGTGGACTTTTTATTATTCAAAAAAAGAGTTTTCAAAATAGACGAAAAGATAAAAAAGAAAATTAAACTACCAGAACCATTTATATCATTCTTAATAGCGATAGTTATAGGAATAATTTTTTCATTTGTCTTTTTAGGGGGTTCAGTAATTCATGTAGCACAAGATATAATTTCTGCTACCATAAATCCAATTTCACAGGGAAGATTCAGTATGACTGTTGCAGAAAATAAACCATCTTATTTCCTTAATGACTGGATAAGTGATTTTGGTCCTGTAGTATCTAATATTCCAATATATTTCTGGATGATGATTTTAGGAGCAATATTTTTATTCGGAGCACTTATCTCTTCCCTGCATAAAAAAGAAAAGATAATTTTAACCGGAAGTTATTCAGTAATGATTATATTCCTTGTATTTAGCAAATACTCTTCTTCAAGTATTTTGAATGGGCAAAGCATCTTGAGCCTGATACTTTATTTTGGAGGAATATTATTGTTCCTTGGAAGTTTTGGATATGTATATTATAACAGACACAAGTCAGGAGAGTTTTCCATATTCAAAGAGTTTAATTTTTCATATGTTTTGTATTTCACAATTTTAACTTTGGCAATCATCAGCGCAAGAGGAGCAGTAAGATTGATAATGGTATTAGGAGCTGTAAGTCCTGTTGCTGTTGCTTTCTTAGTTGTCAAAAGTGCGCAAAAATATTTGAAAGAAAAAGAAGACATGAAAAAATTGGTTATGGGTGTTTTTGTATTGATTTTGTTAATCTCATCTGTATTCACTTTATGGGTTTATTATAGCAACAACAAAAATATTGCTGAAAATTATGTTCCCGGAATGTATCAGTGGCAGTGGCAAAAAGCAATGGCTTGGGTAAGGGACACTACTCCTTCAGATGCTGTATTCGCACATTGGTGGGATTATGGATACTGGGTGCAAACAATAGGAGAAAGAGCAACAATTCTCGACGGAGGAAATGCAGTTGGATATTGGAATCATTTTATGGGAAGACATGTTCTTACAGGGGAAAATGAAAGAACTGCTTTAAATTTCCTTTATGCTCATAATGGAACACATCTTTTAATTGATTCAACAGAAATTGGAAAATATGGAGCATTTTCAAGCATTGGCTCTGATGCAAATTATGACAGATATTCATGGATTCCGACAATTTTCTTAGATAAAAAGCAAATACAAGAAACAAGTGACGAGACAGTTTATGTTTATCCTGTTAATAGTGTGCTTGACGAAGACATAATAATAAATGAAAATGGACAGCAAATTTTGCTTCCTCAGGGAAGTGCAGGAATTGCAGCAATAGTTGTAAAAGAGAGCAAAGAAAAAATAACTCAGCCATTAGCTTATTTTACTTACAATGGAAAACAATATTCTGCTCCATTGAAGAATATTTACTTAAAAGGGAAATTATACAATTTTGAAAATGGGATAGATGCAGGAATTTTTATTTTTCCGTCGCTAGAATTTTCTGCAAATAATCAAATGGGAGTAAATGAAAAAGGAGCAGCTTTATATTTAAGTCCAAGAGTAATCAATTCTCAATTAGCAAGATTATATTTATTTGATGAACAATCAAATTATTTCAAATTAGCTCATACAGAGGAAAATATGATAATTGAGGATTTGAAAAGACAAGGAATTAATGCAGGCAATTTTATTTATTACCAAGGACTTCAGGGGCCGATAAAAATTTGGGAAATTAATTATCCTGCAGATATAAAATTGGATGAGGGATATTTAGATACAGAATTCCCAGAGGAATTAGATACAACCATAGGAGGGAATTAATGGAGATATTACTGGCTATTCCGTTATTTTTATCTTTTTTCATAACTTTTTTTTCTCTTCCGAAATGGATTAAGCGAACAAAAAAAGCAGGACTTACTGGAAAAGACATCAATAAATTAGACAGCAAAGAAGTCCCAGAAGCAGGAGGAGTTGTAGTTCTTATGGGTTTTATTACAGGAATTCTGGCTTATATTGCGATAAAAACTTTTCATTTTGAGTCCAGTACAAACATTATAGAAATTTTTGCAGGGTTGGGAGTTTTGCTGATCACTGCTTTTGTTGGTTTTTCTGATGATATTCTTGGATGGAAAATAGGACTGACAAGAAGAGTAAGAATAATTTTTCTTCTCTTTGCATCTATTCCTTTAATAGTGATAAATGCAGGAGGAGCGATTGCAAGAGGAGATTTTGGGTTAGTCTATTTAGTCTTTCTTATTCCTATAGGAGTTGCAGGAGCAACAGCAACATTTAATTTTTTGGCAGGATACAATGGATTAGAGGCAAGTCAGGGGATTATAGTTTTATCTGCGCTTTCTATTGTAACTTATTTCACAGGGGACAGATGGCTGAGCATAATAGGATTTTCAATGGTAGCAAGTTTGTTTGCATTTTATATATTCAACAAATATCCTGCAAAAGTTTTCCCGGGAGATGTAATGACATATCCAGTTGGAGCATTAATTGCAATAATGGCTATACTCGGAGGAATAGAAAAAATTGCAATTTTCTTTTTTATCCCTTACATTTTAGAAACCGTGCTTAAACTTCGCGGAAAATTAAAAAAAGAAAGTTTTGCTAGAGTAAATGGAGACGGGAGTCTTGAAAAACCATACGATAAAATTTATGGTTTAGAGCATCTGGCAATTTTCGTGCTGAAAAAAATAAAACCCAGCAAAAAAGTCTATGAAAAAGAAGTTGTTTATCTTATAAATTTTTTCCAAATTTTAATTATAATTGCAGGAGTTGTTATTTTTAGAAGCGAAATATTCTTATGAAACTTAAAAAATTTTTTCCGATAATCGGGGTGGCAATATTAGTCTATATAATTATAAGAATAGAACCTCAAAAAATAGTTGCAGAAATAAAAGAGATAAATTTTCAGCTTTTTTCAGTTGCAATTTTTCTCACAGCTTTTTCTTTGATTACACAAACAGCAAAATGGTTCATAATAGCAAAAACCCAAAAAATAAACGTTGGATTCTGGAATGCGTTTAAAATAAACATAATAGGATTTTTCTACGGGTTTATTACTCCTGCAAAAGTCGGAACGGTAATGAGGGCAGACTATCTAAAAAAATATACCCAAGGAGATTTAAATCCAGGTGTAAATAATTTTATTATCGACAAAATTTTTGATTTGCTATCGCTGGTTGTCATAGTTGTTATATTTTCTTTTGTGTTCAAGGAAATACTCCCTGTGAATTATTTTTATTTATCCTTGCTGATTTTGGCCATATTTATCACGATGATAATGATTTTTAAAAATGAAGAAAGAAGCAAAAAAATTCTGAGGGTGTTTTATAATCACTTCATACCTTCAAAAGTCAAAGACAGCTTAAAAGATAAATTTTATTCATTTTACAGAAATGGTCCCCTGAAAAGATATTACATCATTTTTTTAATAATGAGCATGATCAATTGGGTTGTTCTGTATTTGTCAATATATTTTATAGGGCTTTCGCTGGGAATAAATATCTCCTTTTTGATATTCCTTGCAGTTATGCCTATTGCAACGCTTGTAGGATATATCCCTATAACAATAAGCGGGCTTGGGACAAGAGAAGCGGTTTTGATAGGGCTTATGGGGTTATTTGCCGTAGAATCGACAAAAGTTCTTTCAATGTCTCTTTTAAATATATTTATCGGAGGTATTATTCCTTCTATCATAGCAATCTTTTTAATAATAAAAATAGGCAATAAGACTGATGAAGAGACTAAGCCTGATTATTCCTGCCCACAATGAAGAAAAAAGAATAAGCAAAACATTGGAAAGTTATCATCAGTTTCTTAAGGAAAAAAAGGACAGAAAAGAGCTAATAGATTTTGAAATATTAGTTGTTATAAATAATTGCAAAGATGCAACAGAAATAGTAGTTAAAAAATTCTCGGAAAAATATTCAGAAATAAGATATTTAAATTTTAAACAGGGAGGAAAGGGGTTTGCAGTAATTGAGGGATTTAAAGAAGCATTAAAAGGAAATTTCGAACTCATTGGTTTTGTTGATGCGGATATGTCAACTCCTCCAAATGCATTTTTCGGACTTGTAAAGAACATAAAAAACAATGATGGCGTTGTAGCAAACAGGTGGGATAAAAGAAGCATATTTAGATATTCTAAAACAAAAAAAATAAGAAGCCGAATTTATAATGATATAGTAAGGGTGTTATTTTCATTTCCATACAGAGATACTCAATGCGGAGCAAAATTATTTAGAAGGCAGGTATTAGAAAATAATATAGGAAAAATTATCAGCAGTCAGTGGAATTTTGATATCGCATTATTATTCTGTCTTAGAAAAGAATCAAAGGCAAGAATAGTCTCAATTCCAACAATGTGGGAAGAAAAATATGGAAGCAAAATTCTTTCTATAAACAGTCCTTTAAGAATGCTTTTGTCGACGATAAGATTGAGACTTATTCATTCTCCCTTCAATTTTATCGTAAAGTTTTACAGAAAACTTCCAAACCAGTTAAAAATTCATGCATGGTTAAAAAGTAAAAAATAAAATTTTTATTCCCCTAATATTTTTTTAAGGCGTTCAGCAAATTTTTCTTCTGAAAAAAAGTTAGTTCTTTCAACCGAAGAAAAATCTTTCTTCCCTTTTTTCAGTTTTTCTATGGTTTCGCCAAGAGTTTTAGAACCTTCTTCCACATTTTCAAAACCATAACCATATTTTCCATTTTCCAGAACTTCCTTAAAATTACTGCTGTTTTTATATGAAAGGATTGTATTCCCAGCAGCCATTGCTTCTATTGAAGTCATCGTAAGGTTTACATCTCTTTGAGAATCTATCAAAATTTCAGAATTTAGAAGTTCTTTTTTTATCTCTTCAAAAGAAGGATTTGGAATAATTCTTACTCTGTCCTGAATTTTCAGTTCATCAATCATTTTTTTAAGGAAAAACAAATAATTTTCGGATTCAGGAGATACCCCTCCAATTAGAATTAAATTATAATCAGGATTATTTTTTGTTCCATTATAAAAAATATTAATTGAATCTTCTATTCTTTTTACAGAGTCAATTCTTCCATGAACAACAATTTGTTTTTTCTTTTTCCCTTTCCTGTACAAAAGGTCATCTACCTTGATTGAAGGATAAAGGCAAAGTGTCTCTGGATTTAGAAAAGACTTGTTTACTAAATCATTTCGTGTCCATTGATCCACAGCATAAATTTTAATGTCTTTTTCAGGAAGGAATCTTTCTGACATAAAAAATTTCCGTATATTTTCTTTTATATTTCTGCCAATGCTGTTAACTTGTTCCCATTCACCTTTATCTAAAGAGGTAAGAGCCCAGATGACATAATGATTTCTATTAAAAGTTTTAGGAAGATACTTGTCCATTACTCTCCCGCAAATGTCAATAATGAAATCAACTTCATTTGCCATCATCTTGAATTCTTTTTTCATTAATTTTCTTCGAATAACATCTTCAACACAAAAAAGAGATTTTATTTTTCCAGGAGAATATACTTTTTTTATATTAATTGGGCCATATAACTGATCTATTTTTGAATAATCCAAATTAAAAGGAGTAAGAATGTAAACTTCTTTGCCCATTTCATTTAATAATTTGATTAAATCATAAACAACTCTTGGATATCCACCACCAACAGAAATATTTCCCATCACGACTATTCCAATTTTTTTAAACATATTTTTGTCGGGGAAAATAGATTTATATATTTTAAGTATCGGAGTTTAATTACATAACTCTTATAAATTTACTATATGCTACTTTTTCATGAGAATTGCGCATATAAACATGTTTTTTCTTCCAACTTTTGGAGGAGTCGAACAAGTGATGTATGAACTGGCAAAAAGGCAAGTTGTCGACGGGCATGAAGTTCATGTCTTTTGTTGTGATTCGGACAAAAACCAGAGATTAGAAAAAAAAGAAGAAATAATTGAAGGAATTCACATACATAGATTTCCTTACTGGTTTAGATTGTCCCTTAGCACTTTTATCTGGCCCTCATTATTATGGAAATTTAAAAAATATGGAAAATTCGACATTGTCCATAGTCATGTTTCAGGCCATGCTTATATTCTATTTGCAGGAATTCTTTGCAAATTAAGCAAAACAAAGTATATTCATACGACTCATTGCCCCTGGACAGATTCTTCTTTTCGTCCTCCGATTCTGCGCCCTTTTATTTTTCTTAATGATATATTCATGAATAAATTTGCATTTAATTTAATTGATAAAGTAATATCGATAACACCATGGGAGTCTGATATTCTGAAAAAATATTCTGAAAAAGAAAAAATAAAAATTATTCCTAACGGGGTTGATAAAATTCTTTTTACGGAAATAAAAAAAAATAATTTTCGCAAAAATAATGATCTCAAAGAAAAATATCTTGTCTTATTCTTTGGAAGATTAAATCCTACAAAAGGTCCTGAGATGCTTGCAAAAACTGCAATAAGAATTTCAAAAAAAAGAAAAGATATCTCTTTTGTGTGGGTTGGGCCTGATGAAGGAAAAGCGAAGGAAGTTGAAAAATTGATTAAACCTTATAAGAACATGAAATATCTTGGAGCTATAAAAGGAAAAGATAAAATTGCAGAAATGTTTCAAGCATCTGATGTTTATGTCTTGCCTAGTTATAGAGAGGGATTGCCTTTGACTCTTTTTGAAGCAATGGCTTCTGGCTTGCCAATAGTCGCCTCTCCGGTTAATGGAATTCCTTTTGAAATGAAGGAAAATGAAAATGGTTTTTTTGCAGAATACGGAGATTTGGAGTCTCTGGAGAAAAATATCATCAAAATACTTGAAGATAAAAAAATAGCTCAAAAAATGTCTGAAAACAATATTAAAAAATCCAAAAATTATGACTGGGATGATATTTACAGGAAGTATATGAGAGAATACGATATCCTAATTAATCTACATAAATCTTAAAAAAGGTTTTTATCCTATCATTTTATGAAGATAACATTAATTTCAACTTCAACTTATCCCTCTGATCAGGGAATAAGAACAGTCTCTTCTGTATTAAAAAAAGCAGGGCATGATGTCAGAATAATATTCATGTCTTTAAGCGAGAATTATTTCAGAAATTATAATATTTCAGAATTAAAGCAATTGCTAAAATTTTGCAAAAATAGCCAATTGATTGGAATAAACTCTTTTGCTTCAACTTCTAAAAGAGCATCCAGGATAATTTCTTTTTTGAAAAAAAGGTTGAGCATACCAATTGTTTATGGGGGAGTTCATGCGACGATTTCTCCTGAAGACTGTATCAAAGTTTGTGAACTGGTTTGTGTCGGAGAAGGAGAAGAAGCAATAGTCGAACTTGCAAATGCTCTGGACAAGAAAAAAACAATTGACAAAATAAAAAATTTGTGGATTAAAAAAGAAGAGAAAATCATAAAAAATCCTGTAAGAAATTTGATTGATAATCTTGATGAGATTCCAATGCCAGATTATGATATTGATAATCATTATATTTTGAGCAATAAAAAAATAAGAAAATTTTCAGAAACAAATCTTGATGGAGCTATTTTTTTCCTGACGGGGAGAGGTTGCCCTTATGGATGTGATTATTGCAGCAATAGTCTTCTAAATGATCTTTACAAAGATAAAAGAAAAAAAATTTTGAGATGGCATTCTCCGGAGTATATCATAAAAGGGATTCTTGAGTTAAAGAAAAAATTTCCAAGCCTGCATTATTTCGACATCCGTGATGACACTTTTTCATGGAGAACTAAAGAAGACATAAAGAAATTTTGTGAACTTTACAAGGAAAAAGTGAAAATGAGATTTAAATGCCTCGGAGACCCAAAAACAATTGATGATGAAAAAATTTCCCTGCTTATTGATGCTGGATGCACAGACATAATCATCGGGATTCAGGGAAGCGAGAAAACCAATGCAGAAATTTATCACAGAAATCAGAAAGATGAAAATGTTTTAAGAGCATCAAAAATATTAAACAAATACAGGGATAAACTTGCTGTTATGTATGATGTCATTACCTGCAATCCATATGAGCCTCCGGAGAATATAATCAGTTTGATAAGACTTCTTCAAAAAATTCCAAAACCATATTATCTCTCTGTGAACAATCTTGTTCTTTTTCCAGGATCTAAACTTGACCAAAGGGCAAGAAAAGAAGGATTAGTAAAAACAGAAAAAGATGCAGCATATCATTTAAATTATTGGGACAGAAAAGCCCACATTCTGTTAAAAAGAAAAAATATGTATCTTGTTTTGATATTGAACTTAATGAGAGGAAGCGTTACAAAAACTCGTTTTGGATTTCTTCCTAATTCCCTGATTAATCATTTATTAAAACCAGAAATTGTAAAAAGAAATCTAAAAAATAATTTTCGGACTTTAATCATGCTGGAAATTGTTGGTTTTTATGATTTGATCCGTGAAAGAATTTTAAAACCTGCTTACAGAAATCTTCCTGTCAATTTTAAAGTATGGTATGACCGAGTAAGATACAAAGTTTAGTTTCTATTTTTAAACGAATCTATCTTCTTTGATTAAATTGTTCTCTTATATAATCTAAACTGTCTAATAAATTATTTGCAGAATAATCTGGTTCTACGTAAGTATTATGGTATTTTCTGTTCAATTCTAGATCATAATCCTTCCCAATCAGGACACTTTTGCATCCAGCTCTTTTTGCAGCAAGGCAATCACGCTCATCATCTCCGATGTAAATTGTTTTTTCTGGATCAATTAGATATTTATTGCATGCATCAATCAACATCTTTGGCTTCGGCTTTCTGCATTCACAATTATCTTCTACCTTGTGCGGGCAGTAGAATATATCTAAAATATTTACTCCTCTTTCTTTTAATTTTTCCACAAGGTAATTTTGTAATTCGTTAAATTCTCTGTCTGTAATTATTCCTTTAGAAATTGCTGGTTGATTTGTGACAAGAACATACTGAAATCCTTCCTCTGAAAGTCGTTTCATAGCAGTAATAGACTCCTCGATTAGTTTTAGTTCTTCTAATTTTAAGATGTATTCTCCTCGAGGAGCTTTTTGATTAATTACACCATCTCTGTCAATTAGCAATATTTTTTTTGGACTAAAATACTCTTTAGTTTTGTTTAATCTTTCAATGTCCGAAATGCTTTGATATTTATGCCTTGTTACTAATCCCGCAATTTCTTTTTTTGCTACAAGTTTTTTAATTGTTTCCTGCAGAGAAACATTAGCCCCATCTGTCTCTTCAAATATTTTTTCTTTATTTGCAATCATGTATCCTAACTCTACATAATTTAATCCAACTTCTGTTCGAGTTTTATCATAAACTGTTATTAGATTATTTTCATCTATCTTCAGATTATTCTTCTCTAGTTTAGAAAATATGACTAATGATAACGCTTTTCCTTTATCAGAATAAAAGTTTATTGCATCATTCAAATTAAATGCTGGAACATAATTATCTGCGTATAACATCAAGAAATAATCATCAAGTAATCCTTTAGCTTCCCAGAGTCTTTTAGCTTGTTCCCATTCAAGAGGCCCACGAGAGTATTTAATTTCCACTCCAAATTTTGCACCATCACCAAAATAATCTTCTATAACTTCTTTTTTATATCCTGTGCATAAAATAAATTCTGAAATTCCTTGTGATTTTAATTGATTTATCAAATGTTCTAAGAACGGTTTTCCGTTTACACCAACCATTGGTTTTGGAATTGTATCTGTAATAGGCCTTAATCTCTCTCCGCATCCGCCACAGAAAATTAATGCTTGTTTAATTTTGATATTCTTATCAGGTTTAGTCATTTTCTTAATAAAGTTTACCGAAGCGAGAATCCCTTCTTTTAACTCCACTTTAGGTTCCCATCCAAGAAGTTGTTTAGCTTTGGAAATATCTGCTTGAGTAAATTTATTTGTTTCTTTTGCAATTAAGCTATTATCAATTGTTTTTCCTTCTGTGATGCTTCCAATCCCTTCATACATATCCTCGGGAAGTTTTCTAATGGGAGCTATTCCAGTTTTGAGGATATTATCGACTTCTTGATAAATTTCATTGATAGAATAAATTTTTCCACTTCCAACATTAAATGTTTCATTTTTTGCTCCCTCTTTCTTTATCAATAATTTATTCAATTCTGTAACATCATCAATAAAAAGAAAATCTCTTTTTTGTTCTCCACTGCCATACATTACAGGTGTTTTATTTTGTAAAAGCTCTTTTATGATATAACTCATCACAGGTGGTTTCTGGCGAGTGTAATCTTGATTTGGACCATACAAATTAAAGTATCTCACAATTGTAATATCCATGTTGTACAATTTTCTGTATGCTTTACAAAATTCTTCACCAGTATATTTTTGTACAGAATAGATTGCATGAGGATTAACATCATCCTCTTCTTTCGAAGGGAATTTTTCATTATTTTCATAAACTGCTGAACTGCTTGCAAAGATAACTCGTTTTACATTGTTTAGTCTAGCGGCCTCGAGGACATTTAATGTTCCTGCAACATTAACTTGTGTTGCTCTGTATGGTTCATTCAAACATATTGGTAAGCAAGAAATTGCTGCAAAATGATAAACATAATCTACCCCCTTCATCAACTCAACAAGATTACTATCACATATAGATCCCCTATATATTTTTGTGATTGGTTCTCCATTTTCTTTTGTTAAGTTTAACATTGAACCATAAGAAAAGTCATCTAAAATGCTCACATCATACCCTTCCTTAACTAATTCTCTTGCAAGATTAGAACCTATAAAACCTGCTCCTCCTGTGATTAATACTTTTGACCTTTCTCCTGCTTCTTCTTTAAAATATCTTTCATTGCTATTACTTTTTAATTTCTCTTTAATCCAAGAACAAATTAAATGGGAAAGAATGCTCGCAGAATCTTCTATCCTTCCATAATGAGTTTCATCATAAATTAAGCTGTAATCAACTAAATCTTTGATTTTTCCACCGTCTGAACCTAAAAATGCAATAGTATTAGCTTTAAAATTTTGTGCGACTCTAACTGATTTAATCACATTTTCACTATTGCCACTTCCAGAAATCACAATCAATAAGTCTCCTCTTTTTATTAAATTATTAAGTTGCTGAGAAAATATATTTTCATATCCTACATCGTTAGCAAGAGCAGTAATTAATGGATTGTTATCCGTTAGAGAGATTACCTTAAATCGTTTTTCTTCGGGGTCATACATTTTTTTCAATGTCCCTTTTCCCAGATCACAAGCCATATGTGATGCAACTGCTGCACTTCCACCATTTCCAACAATAAAAATTTGATTATTATTTTTTAAAGTAAGAATCATGAGGTCTACTATCTCTTCTATTTTTTCTACATTTATTTTTTCTAATCCTTTTCCTAATTTTTCTAAGTATTCTTTTGCAAAATTCATTCTGTATCCCCGATATACACTATCTTACTTCCAGTATTGTCCGAATTAATTGAAAATTCTTGTAAGTCCTTTAGCGCTAATCTTATTTTGTCTTGATGTTCCGGTTCTGCATAAAATACAAAAAATCCTCCTGCACCTGCCCCGCAAATTTTTCCGCCAATAGCTCCTGCTTTTCTTGCGATATTGTAATACTCATCAATTGAAGGATTAGATATATTGCTCGCCATATTTTTTTTATATTCCCAATTTTGATGCAATAACTCGCCAAACTTTCTCAAATCAGAAGAATATAATGCATCTCTGCTTGAATATGCAGACTCTTTCATTTTGTGAAGAATTTCTGCTTTAGCTTTAGTTTCTGCTTTTTGTTCAGTCAACACGGATTTTGCCTCTCGAGTATTTCCTATTCTAAACATCATCAAATTTGAAAATAACTCTTTTCTTAGTGTAGAATTAATAATAAGAGGAGATATATTTACATTTCCATCTCTTTGAAATTCAATTAAATTAAATCCTCCATAAGCTACAGCATACTGGTCCTGTAATCCAATTGGTTCTTTAAGTGTGTTAATCTCTATATCACATGCTTCTCTTGCTAATTCTTTTGAGGATTTGTGTTTACCCATTATTGCATGAAGTGCATTAAGTGATCCAACTGTAAATGCACTAGAACCACCAAGCCCAGATTCTTTGGGTATATCTGACAAATTCACTAACTCAATCCCTTTTGTTACACCTGTTAACTTTAAACATTCTTTCCAACGGAGATTTTTAATTTCCTCTAGTCTTTTGATTATCTCATTCTCAGAATATTTTAACCAAACCTCATTATCAAATCTTTCTTTTGCAATGACATATAAATATTTGTTGATGCTGGTGCTTAAAACTGCCCCTCCATGGTCTTCCCAATATTCTTTTTGATCTGTTCCACCACCACAGAAACTTACTCGAAACGGGGTTCTTGAGATAATCATCTTTTTTCATAAGAAATAGAATTCTTTTTTAAAGATTATGAAGGGTGAATCTATAGATTTCAAAGCATCTTATTTTTCTTGGAACTACTCATCCTTAACAAGATTTTAAAACTCTTTATTTTTTAAAAAATAAATGATTTCCTTGATTATTACAGCTTATGAAGATCCTAACTCTACTCGTGAAGCAATAAATTTGCTATTGAATCAAAAAAATTTTCATAATTCATTTGAGTTGATTGTTGCTTGCCCAGATGAGCCAACAAAGAAAGTTATTATGGAATACAAAAAAGAATATCCGAAGATTATAAAATATGTACAGCAAGAGTATGGAAGTGGAAAAAATAATCTGATGAATAAGATACTCGATATTGTAAAAGGAGATATTTTAATTTGGACAGATGGAAATAAACCAGTTGATGAAAATGCAATTTCTTTGATTGTAAAAGAATTTGATGATCCTTCTGTTGGATGTGTTGGTGGAAGACCCTATCCAAGAAATGAAAGAAATGTTCTCTTTGGATTTTGGGCACATTTGCTAACTAATGCGGCTCATAAATTAAGGAAAATTAGATTTAATCAAGGGAAATTTGTAGAACAATGTGCAAATTTGTTAGCAATTCGAAAAGGTATTATTGACAAAATTCCTAGTGATGTAGCTGAGGATTCTATCATCCCTTACCTAATCACTCAAAAAGGTTATAAAAATATTTATCAAGGTGATGCTAAGGTTTACGTAATGTATCCCCAAAATTTTGAAGACTGGGTTAAACAAAAAGTTCGTTCAGCAAAAGCTCATGAAGCAATGAATAATTATGTGTCCACTAAAATGGTCAAGCAGAAATCATTTTTTAATGAATTTCTTTACGGATTTATCTTTGTATTATCTTTCCCAAAAAATATTCGAGAGATTTATTGGACAATTCTTTTATATCCTGCAAGATTATATGTTTGGGTAAAAGCATTTTATGAGATAAAAATAAAGAAACAGCCATATAGTCCAGATTGGTCCCGTTCTGAATCAACAAAAGTTCTGGATTACAAAAAATGAAACTAAAACGAAAAATAAATTATTTTCTTAAGTATATCTTTTTTCATCCGCATAGAATTGTCAACTTGATTAAAATTAATATTTCAAGAAGTTTGAAATTGCCAAAGATAATAGGGCTTCCTCATACAGTTATGATAGAACCTACAAATACCTGCAATTTGAAATGCCCATTATGCCCTACAGGAGCAGGATTAATAAAAAGAGCAAAAGGATTTTTGAAATTCGAGGATTTTAAGAAAGTTGTTGATGAAACTTACAAATCTGTTTTTCATATCAGGTTGTGGAATTGGGGAGAACCTCTGCTGAACAAAGAAATATTCAGAATGATTGCATATGCAAAAAGAAAAAAAATATTCGTTAATCTCAGCACAAACAGCAGTTTTTTGGACCAAACAATTTCAGAAAAAATAGTTAATTCGGGATTAGATGAATTGATTGTCTCTCTTGATGGCGCTTCAGAAAAAGCCTACACTGCTTACAGAAAAGGCGGAGATTTTAACAAAGTGATAAATTCAATTAAATTTTTGACCCGCGAACGAAAAAGATTAAACAAAAAAACTCCTTTCATTAAATTGCAGTTTATAATAATGAAAAGCAATGAAAATGAAATTTCAAAAATGAAGTCTCTTGCAAAAACATTGGGAGTTGATGAACTTTCTTTTAAGACTGTCGGGATAATGGATTATTTTTCAAAAGAAGACATAAAAAAATATATTCCTTCTCAAAAGAAATATTCAAGATATGCAGTTGATTCAAACAAGGTGCTTTCAAAGAGAGGAGTGAAAAATTGGTGCGATTTCATCTGGGACGAGATGGTTATTAATTGGGATGGCAGTGTTGTTCCCTGCTGCTTTGATATGAACAATCGCTATCCTTTTGGCAATGTATTTAATCAGTCTGTTAAGGAAGTTTGGAATAGTAACAAATATGTGCAGTTCAGAAAACAGATATTGTCCAGCAAAAAACAAATTCCTCTGTGCAAATATTGTCCTGGAACAAATAAACAAACTTTCGTTAATATATAACTAAAGATAATAACAAATAAAAACTCTTTTTCACCCCAATTTTTATGGAAGAGATAAAGGGAGAAATAAAAGAGCCCATATCAGATAAAGAGCTGGAAAAGAGAAAAAATAAGATAAAAAATTTCTTTTTTGGCTGGATAAAGGACAATTATGACAGGACATTTCTTATAATTCTTGCAGCATCTTTCTTGATAGGATTATGGGTTTTTTCAGTTACAAAGGGACAGCCTGTTTGGTATGATACAGCAAACTTTCTTTCTACCGCAAAAAAGTTGGCTTTAGATTTAACTTATGTAAATGATATTTGGTATTATCGTAGAGGATTTTTTTGGGTTTTATTTTCAGCATTCTTTTTTAAAACAGGAATTGGAGAGATAGGAATTCAATTTTCAGGAGTTTTATTTTATCTTGGTCTGCTTACTGCTTCTTACTTTTTAATTCGGGACATGTTTAATAAAAAAACTGCTTTGTTTACAGTCACTCTTATTGCCACTTCATGGGTTTTCTTATTCTTTATAGGAAGGTCCATGACAGAAATCCCTGCATCTTTTTTCTTGATAACTTCATTGTTCTTTTTTTGGAAAGGTTATGTTTTAAAAAAAGGAAATAAATTTTTGCATCTTTTTGGAGTATTTTATGCCCTTGCTTTACTGACAAGATTTCAGCTTGCAATGTTTGCTCTTCCAATTTTTTTATTTATCCTGACGAAAGAAAAACTAAAATTCGTAAAGAATAAATCTCTTTGGATTACTGTCGGAATAATATTGCTTATTCTCCTTCCTCTTTTTATTTTATATACTCTTCATTATGGAAATGTTTTTGCAGATGTTCTATCTCATTATTTTGGTGTTTCAGTTGCACCAGACACTCCAGAAGGTTTTGCTTTTGCAGGATTATTAGATTATTTCAAAGATTTGCCTTATATTTTAACATCGTTTAAAACCTGGATGACTCCCCTTTTTATTGTGTTCCTCTTCGGGGCTTTCATTTTTTTCCAGGATATGTTTTTAGGGATAGACAAAATTTTCAAGAATGAAGAAGTGCAGAAAAAATTCTTCATATTCTCATGGATAGTTATAGCTCTTTTTATATTAGGATATATGACTTCTGCCTCGTATATTGAAGAAAGATATGCCTTTCCGACATTTATATTTTTATTCCTTATCATAGCCAATTTTTTTGTTAAAGCAGAAGATGTTTTTGTTAAATATTTTAAGATTAAAAAAACTCTTGCATTGGCATTATGTTTTCTGATTTTGCTAGGGGCAACTATTCCAGGAATTTTATTTGCAAGTAATTTAATTGAAAATAAAAAAACTTCCTACCTGGAAGTAAAAGAATCTGCTTTGTGGATAAAAGATAATTCAAATCCAGAAGATATTGTGATAAGCAATTCCGTTCCATACATGACATATTATGCTGAAAGAAAGAGTTATAGCATGGACCCAAACAGAACGACATTTGAAAAAAATGTTACAGAATTAAAACCTCGTTATTTGATGCTGTCTGTTTTTGAAGCACATGAGCTGTGGGAATATACTTATCCCGAAGAGAATAATATGAAATCTGTAAAAGCATTTTACAGTCAGGACCAACCAGTAGTTATTATATATGAGTTTTCAAACAGTTAATTATTTTTTCCGATTCCAACAAAACTTAACATCGCACTGAAATAAAATTTAATCTGTTTTGGGCTTCTTATTTTTTTTATGGCTTTAAAGAACATTCTCGGGCGCAGATAGAACTTTCTGTATGCTTTTTTTTGCATTTCAAGAAGAAGTTTTTCATTTATCTTGTCATGCTTAAAAATTACTTTTCCGTATGCAATGTAATCCCTAAATTTTTTAGGAAAAATTTCTCCTTCCTTTTTTATGATTTTCCAGTAGTCTGTATTAGGATAGGGAGTAGTAATGTTGAAAGTTGCAGTATCAAGATTCAAGCTTTTTGCAAAATTAATTGTATCCTGCATTGTCTTTTCATTTTCTCCAAGATTTCCAAGCATGAATAATCCTTTTGTTTCTATTCCAGCTTTATTGCATAAATCAACGGCAATTCTTACTTTGTTTAAATCGATACTTTTTTTCATTTTTTTTAGTATCTCTTCATTTCCCGATTCAATTCCCAAAGCAACAAGATAACATCCTGCTTTTTTCATCAGTTTCAAAAGTTCCAAATCAATTTTATCAACTCGCAATCCATTTGTACATCTCCAGATTATTTTTTTGTTGAGCCCTTTGCTAATCATCATCCTGCATACTTCTACAGCTCTGGAAGTTAAAAATGTAAAATTATCGTCGAGAAAATTAAAGTCCCTTACCCCTCTTCTCACCAGTTCTTCAATTTCTTTTATTATATTTTCAGGACTTCGATATCTGAATCTTCTCCCATGAACCAAATGGTCGGCACAGAATAAACAGCCATAAGGGCATCCTCTTGAACTTAGGAGATAATCTATTGGTTTTTCTTTTGCTCCTGCGCTAAAATATTTTTCCATTGGCAATAAATGTCTTGCAGGGAGAGGAATTGAATCCAAGTCGTCTATTAACTGTCTTGGAGGATTAGCAATTATTTTATTATTTTTTCTGTAATAAATTCCTTTTATTTTTGCAAAAGAGTTTCCCTGCACGATTTCCAGAAAGCTAAATTCTCCTTCGCCATGCACTAATATGTCAAAACGAGGAAACTGTTTTAATGTATCGTCGGGCATAGAACTGGCATGTATTCCCCCAATCACTACAGTAATATCTTTTTTGCATAATTCTGCAATTTCATGAGCTTCTTCAATTAAAGGTGTTGTTGAAGTTATTCCGACAATTGAAGGGTTATATTCTTCTATTACTTTCTTAATCTGAAAATGATTCAAATCATGAGCATTTGCTTCAAGAATTTTCACAGGTATATCATTTTTTTCCAAGACAGCTGCGATATATGCTAAACCCATTGGGGGATGAATCGGTGTTATATCCTTATTTTTAACATAAGCATAAATTCTTCTGTAATTTGGCTGTATTAATAATACTTTTTTTTCCATTCTAAGATTTAGAGAGTATTTTTGTATAATCTAAATTCTTCAATTACTTGTTTTCCACAATTTATTTTTTCCAGATTATATTTATTTATCGTGAATCTCCAAGCATGATCAATTCTGAGTTTGTATCTTCTTTTATAATACAAAAAGATAAACAAATCTACAATGAATCGGAAACCTTTCATTTTCCAGCCTTTCAAAAGATATCTTTTAATTTGATACATTCTTATTTTATTCACAAATTTTTGTAATTTTTTTCTCGAGACATATTTTGTTCTTACAATTGGATTTACAAACATGTCAGAAAAGTTTTCAAATTTGTCTTTTTCTATTAAATTTTCTTCTATGCATATTTTTCGTATGTCTGTTCCAGGAATAGGAACGAGGATAGGGAATAAGGTATAATCTGCGTTATATTTTTTTGCTAATCTAAGACTTTCCTCCATCATTTCTATCTTTTCATAAGGCGCACCGACGATAAATGTTAGTCTTAATTGAAGGTTATTCTTTTTTATTATTTTTATTGCTTTGTCAAGCTGTTCTTTTGACATATTTCTTTTATAGACTTCATTTCTTATGTAATCATTTCCTGCTTCATAACCCATTCTTACTTCATAACAACCAGCATCTTTCATAGCCTTTATAATTTCTTCAGTAACGAGATTTGCTCTGACATTTACTTCCCATTTTATTTTTTTGTCAAATCCTCTTTTCTTGTATTCTTCACAGAATTTTAATGCCCACGCTTTGTTTAATATGAAAGTATCGTCATAAAAGAAAAGGAACCTGAAACCTCTGTCATAATATTGTTTTATTCTCAGCTCTATCTCATTCATAACACTTTCGACACTTCTGCATCTTAGATATTTTCCGATTAATGTTCTCTTTAACGCATGATTGCTGCAATAAGTGCAGTCATAAGGACATCCACGTGAAGCCATTATTGGAAGATGGTTATCATTTATGAGGAAATATTTTTCCAAATCGAAATTATCCCATTCTGGAAATCCAAAATCATCCAATGTCTCTACAAGTTTTCTTTGCTCGTTTTTTATTATTTTTCCGCCTTTTTTGTACCAAACCCCTTTAACTTTTTTACAGTCAAGAGAATTATCCAAAATTTCTTTCAAGGTTAGTTCCCCTTCCCCAATACAAACCATATCAATTTCATCATTCTTTATTACTTCTTCAGGAGAAAGGATACAATGCACTCCTCCAAAAATTATTTTAGTATCAAGATGTTTTTTGATAAATTTAGCCATCTTTAAAGCCTGTATAGAATTAAATGTTAGAACAGAAAATCCTATCAGATCGGGTTTTTCTTCCTTGATTTTTTTTAGCAAGTAGGTTTCCCAATCTTCTTTATGAAATGCAAAATCAATTATCTCTGCTTTATGCTTTGTTTTTTGATTTATATACCCTTTTAGAACCCCTAAAGACATAGTTGGAAACATTGCATAACCATCTATGTTTGGCTCAATTAATATGACCTTCATATAATTCATCCCCATTAATTATGTATTTAAATTTTCTTATGTTCATTAATATACTTTAAATTATCCTCGATAATCCTATTTAAAATCCATATAATTTATAAATAAATAAAATGATGTTGGTAAATGAGAGTGATGCTGATCTCCCCGCCGAATATCTTGGAAGGATTATCTCCCGAAGAGTCAAGTTTTGAGAATAGAGTAACCCCATTAGATTTGGCGATTATTGGAGCAGTGTTAGAAAAAGAAGGACATCAGGTAAAAATTTTAGATGCCTTAGCTTTGCAATTAGACAAATTTTCAATTATCAAAGAAGTAGAAAATTTTAATCCAAATATGATTTGTTTCACTACTTTTGACAGATGCCGTTGGGGTGTTGATTCTGCAAATGAGCTGATTCAGTCAATCAATTTTAACAGCAAAACAAAAATAGGTTTATTTTGGAGTTACAAACCCGATTTAATGGTTTCTCTAATGAAGAGAAACCGAAATATAGATTTTTCAATTTATGGAGATCCTGAGTTCACTTTACTAGATTTTGCAAATAATGTTCCTTTAAATGAAATAAATGGATTGATTCATAGACAAAAATCAAAAATTATAGTCAATTCTCCAAGAGCACCAATCAAGAGTATGGATGAACTTCCTTTTCCTGCAAGACATTTAATTGACCAGTCTGTCTACAAAAGACTCCCTCATGAACTTATAAGAGAACCTTGTTTTGATGTTATTGCCAGCAGAGGATGTCCATACCAATGCATTTTCTGCCTGTTAAATGTAATTTGGGGAAATGCCAGAACTGCAAGAAGTCCTGAAAAAGTAATTGAAGAAATAAAACTTTTGAAAGCACAAGGGGCAAGACAGATACATTTTCATGATTTAACATTCACAATAGACAGAAATTGGGTGATAAAATTATGCGAGCTTATGATTAATGAAAATCTGGATTTAGTCTGGGGTTGCCAGACAAGAGTCGATAGAGTTGATTTGGAACTTTTGAAACTGATGAAAAAAGCAGGATGCAGGTCTATATTATACGGCATAGAAAGTCTTACTCAGGAATCTCTTGATAGCATAAAGAAAGGAGTAAAAATAGAGGACATTGAAAAAGCCCTGAAAGAAACGCATGAAGCAGGAATAGAAACTCGATGCAGTATGATGCTCGGACTTCCGGGAGAGACAAAAGAATCTGTAGAAAAAACAATCGCTTTACTTATAAAATGGAATCCTGCGTTTGTTCAGTTCCATACAACAATTGCTTTCCCCGGAACAGAACTTTACAATAATAGTGAAAAGTATGGGAGGATTGTATGCAACCAGATGGTGAGAAAATTTGACTTAAGTGGAAATCCTTTTGTTCCAAGCGGATACAAAGATGAAAATGAACTTCTTGAAATGCAAAAAGAAGCTTACAGGAAATTTTATCTGCGCCCGAGATATATTCTTGGAAAAATATTTAATCTAAAACAGTTTAGCAGAAATATCAGCGGGATAAAAATGTTTTTAAAAATAATATCTAAGTAGACTTGTTTTTGAATCTTGCAATTCTGGCGATAGTAAAGAAGTTTATTTTTTCTACAAGTTCCATTTCAGAAGTTAAAATTTCCCATATCTCTTTTAATGAAGTTATATGGTCCGGAGCTCTTTCCTGCTTTCCGACGAGCACACGAATTTTTCTTGAAATCCAATTTTCAGTAGGAATTGAAGTTATCAGTTCAAGATTAGGACTCATTTTTTTGAAATCTTTTATTATTTTTTTTATTTCTTCTAAGGGAATATGTTCAAAAACATCGATAACGAAAATTTTATCCGGATGCAAAGTTCTGTAGTCTTCAACTTCTGTCTGCCGAGGATTTAAATCGTATCCTGTAACATTATATCCTTGGAGTGTGCGTTTAAGCCATTTGTCACCACATCCAAAATCAAGAACGAGTTCCTCTTTGTTTAATTTGGCAAATTTGATTATTTTATTAAACTTCCATCTGAAGTATATTTTTACTATTGGATTTTTGTGCAGTACTGTATGATAAGCACTGCTTTCATATTTTAATTTTATTTCTTTATTGAACTCTTGATTTTCCATCACATCCCTCCGGAATTTTTATTTTCATAGCCTCCAATATTGTGGGCATAATATCATAAATTTTCATGTCTTCAATTTTTTTTGTTTTCAAATCAAAACCGTTTGCAATAAAAATGCCTTTTAATTCGTCGGTTTTTTTTGTATATCCATGCATTGATGCAACCTTATCTGTGTCTCTGAAAAAATCAGGATATAATTGCTCTCCAGGATTTACAGCAACCATAAAGTCTCCGACAAAATTTCTCTTGTAAGGTATTTTTAGTTCTTTCTCTATATTTTTTTCATTGTAGATAATATAACCTTCTTTTTTAAGTTTTTTTTCTAATTCTTCTTTTTTGGACAAATCTTTTAGCCATATCTGAGCATCAGTTGAACCGATGAAATATCTTTCTGCATAATCTTCTATTAATGGGAGAATATTTCTTGTTTTGTTTACATTGCATCCTCCGTGGTCAGAGAAAATAATTATTCGAATTTTATCTTTAGAGGAAGTTACAATTTCTTTTATTCTATTATCTAATTTTTTGATATGTTCAAGAGCTTCTTTGCTATGAAGCCCAGATTTATGCTCTATTGCATCCAAGTCCCATACATGGGCATAAACAACAGAATTTTTTTGTAATAATTTTTCTACTCTCTTAAGTTGATTAAAGTCATTTTTCCCAAAATAAAAAAATGTTTTTTTATTATCAGACATAGTTGGATAATCTAATGCAGAATATTTTATCCCTTCTTTTCTGAAAACATCAAATAATGTTGGAACAGGAAGAGGATTATGATCAACGTAAGATTTATCTGCAGATATCTCAAAATGGGGAATAAATTCAAAAGGAATTTTGTAAGTTTTTAGAAATCTAGTCTTTCCCGAAAATAATCTGAAAAGATTAATGTAAACATCTGCAATGTTTCTCGCAATTTTTTTTAATTTTAATTTTTCAAGGATTCTTAGCATAGAGAGAATATATTTTATTTTCGAAAAAGAGGAATTATTTTCTTGCAAATAAAACCATGTCCATACATTGTGTTTTGTAGGCAAGCAACCAGACAGCATGCTATATTCAGTATGATAACACGAAGGGATTATTTCTGTCGAGCCGTAAGCGCCATTTTTTGCGAGGCTATAAAGGAAAGGGCAGTTTCTTTCATTAAAATCTGTCGCGCTGATTGCATCCAAAAAAAGTATGAGGGTTTTCATATAAATCTCCTAAGATAATATAATTTATAAGCATCAAGATAATTTTCTTTCAAATCTTTCCAGGAGGAAATTTTTCTTTCGGGATAAACCTGTTCAAGAATTTTTTTTGTGCATTTGAGGTATTCTCCTTTAAATTCCCCTTTTTTACCAAGGCTGAGAAGAACTAAGGGAGTTATACTTAATATTTTAAGTCCAGGGTCTTTCAAGGAAAAAGCCTTAAAATAAAATTTTTTTATTTCTTCTTTCAGTCTTAAAAAGTATAAAAGAGATAATGTAGATGCAATCATCTTGCTTAATAAAAGTCTGAAAATTTTCAAATCAATATGAACTAATCTCAGCAAAAAAGAAGAATAATCTTCAAAATATTTGGTTTCGAGTTTTTTATTTATTACTCTATTCATTTCATCCCAGGAAATATTTTTTTGATTTAATTTTTTGGTGATAATATAACGGAATACCTCTGTGATTATTTCTCTTGCCTCAAACCATTCCTTTTGATAATCCATTTTTTTGATATCTGGATTAAACTTGTAATCTAATGCATAGTTTATTTTTTTGGATAGGTGGGGGAATCTCTCATAAAAATCGGGAAACAATTTTTTATATTCTGTTTCAAAAATTTTTCCTCGTTCTCCGTAACTGGGAGCAAATTTACCTTCAGATAAAAGCAAAGCATCACAGCAAGCAAGATATGCCTTGCATATGTAATAGTTAATTATGCCTATTTCATCCTTTGAAGGTTTTTTTATTAAGTAATCCACTTTCATTGACAAAAACATGTTCATCATCCTGTTTGATAAAAATCTTAATCCTTCTGAAAAGGGGAGGTCTTCTGTTTTGATTTCAGGAATTTTTTTTCTGACATCTTCTCCATAGAGAAGAACTGTTCCATTTTTCATTTCATAATACCTGACTATTGGGGGGAGATGATTTAATTTTTTTAGAGTTATGCATCTTAAATCAACATTAAAAAAAGTATCAAAATCAAATTTAGCACTGTAATTTTCAGGGTACTCAAGTCCACCCTTACCTATTAATTTTGAACATCTCTTCCCTAAGTTTTCTAAAAATTCATCAGATAATTGTTTTTCAGTAATGAGATATAGATCCAAATCGTTTAATAATCTGGGTTTTCGTGAAACAAATTCAACAGCGCCTTCTCCCCGCCCATAACCTCCAGCCAAGATAATTGATTTAAGTCCAGGGCAGTTTTCTTTTATTTCTTTTAAAATTATATCGAGATAATCCTGAACAAGATTATCTGCATTTTGAAATTTAGTATATTTCATTTTAGTTTTGATAGACTATGTTTTAAAAATTCTTTATCAACAATTTTTCCTATTTTTAGGAATCTTATATTATGCGCAATAATATTTATGGGCTGTATGCATGCAAACCAGCATATTGGGTGCTTGTTATCTTTGATGTTCTTTCTTACACTTTGGCTTGTTTTAGAGAACCATATATCTCTAAAAGAATTTTTTCGCAAATTCCCCAATGTTACAAATCCGACAGGACAAGGAACAACATCACCATTTGCCCTTATGTCACAAGTGATAAAATTTGCACCGCATCGGTATTTAAAAAGAGATGATGGATTTTCAAAAAATGTTTTGAAATTTTGAAGATATTCTGCAGGAACTGCAATAAATCCTTTATAGATTTCAATAATTTTTTTAATTTGTTTTTCCATCTCGGGGAAATCTTTTTCTTCAGGAATTAATTTTTTTTCACTTTCAAAATATTTCGGAATGTTATGTATTGGCTGCAAGACTATTTTGTCAAATCCAGAACTTTTGCATAATTCTACAGTTTTTTCAAGATCATTTAGATTTTCCTTGTTTACAACAGTAGTAGCCTGAATTGTTATTTTTTTGTTAAATCTTCCCCGCATTTCTTTTATAATTCTAACAGCAGTGAATATTTTTTCAAAAGATCCAGGAACTCCTCGTATTGAATTATGTTTTTCTTTGTAACAGCTATCCAAAGAAAAAATAAAACTATTAATTCCGCAATTTATGAGTCTCGATATATTTTTTTCATTCATCAAAATTCCGTTTGTGTTTATCGAGAGAGAGAATCCTTTTTTGTTTGCATATTCAATTATATCAAAAATATCCTTCCTCATCAAAGGCTCATTTCCTGCAAACGAAATCGCAAGAGTTCCAATTTCCTTTAATTCATCTATTACTCTTATACATTCCTCATAAGTCAAGTCATCTTTGGAATTTTTTAATTTCCATCTTGTGCAATGCCTGCATTTTGAATTGCATAACTCTGTTATATCCCAATGAACTCTTATCGGTCCTGTTATAGGATTATTTTTTCCAAAAGAAAAAGAAAGCAAGTTGAAAGCATGTTTAATTAACCCCATTCTTCCTCCCAAAATCTTTCAAGTGTCCAAGGACTGCTTTTACTCCCCGCAAGTTGAATTTAAAATCGTTCCAGCTTCGAATATTCTTTACTCTCTGAAACACATACTGAGGAGTTAGGAAGATAGTATAAATTTTACTGCAGATTTCTGCAATTTCTGATGCAGTAGAATTTGCCGTCTTTAAAACAGGTTCTCGCATGTCATATCTTTCATATTCCAGAGGATCAAATAAAAACCATTTATTTTCTCTTGCTTCTTTCCACAATGGCGTTCCAGGATAAGGAACAAGAACTGTTGCTTGTAGCAAATCAGCTTTTCCACCTTGCATTAGTTTAGCCGCTAACTCAAAAGTTTTCGTAGCATCTTCTTTTGTTTCCCAAGGATAACCAACAATCATAGTCAAATGAATAGTTAATCCTGATTTTTTTGCCATTTCGCATCCATTAATTATGTCTTCAATTTTTATTCCTTTGTTCAATTTGTCAAGAGTATTTTGACTCGCACTTTCAAGACCAAATTTAAGCAACCGAAATCCTGCCTTTTTCATCAGATTATAATCTTCTTGTTTTAAAATTCCAAAACGCATATTGCATGAATATTTTATTTTTTTGTTGTATCCTCTTTCGATTAATCCATTGCACAAATCTTCAAGCCATTTTCCCGTCATTAAAGTTCCCGAATCATCAAAAATTTCTTTTACATTATATTTCTCTATAAGTATTCCTATTTCATCAAGAACATTTTTTACAGTCCTGACTCTGAATTTGGGAAATAGTATTGGCCATGCACAAAATCTGCACTTTCCCCACCAGCAGTCTCTTCCAGACATAATATAAAAAAAAGGCTTGCCCTGAAGGTTGTATTCTTTTCCATAAAGTTTCCACTTGGTTAATTCTCTGTCAATAAAAGGAGCCTCATCAAGATTATGTTTCAATTCAAACTTAGAACCAATAATTTTCTTCCCATTCCTATAATAAATCCCCGGAGAAATTTTTTTGTTTTTTCCTGAAAGCCACTCGGATAATTCCAAGAGTATAAAATCAAAATCCCCCCCACATAGAACAAAATCAACTTTCGAATTTGTTAAACTTTCTTCAGGAAAAGAAGTGACGTGGTCGCCCATGATTGCAATTTTCATTTCAGGAAATTTTTCTTTGATTTTATTAATGATTTCCCAATGCTGTTTTATCACAGGAGTCTTGGTTTCAAAAGCGAACAAATCTGGTTTTTCATTTTCAATTTTTTTGAAAAATTCTTCGTCAGCGACATTCTCAGCAATTGAATCAATCCAAATAACTTCATTGCCTTTTTCCCTAAGAAGTGTTGCTGCGCTTCCCAAAATTACAGGAAACAAATAAGTGGGATTTGAAAACCACTGAAACTGCCTGTTCTGGCTAAGCAAAGCAATCCCCTTTTCTGATTTTGTCGGCGGATATCCGATGAGAATCTTCATTGTTTTGAAATTATAGTCTCGTTTAAATATATTTTTATGATGAATTTTAGAGGAATCAATGTTTTTTTACTCCGATAATTGTGACATTTCTAGCAAACAGGCTTGGCCTGATTCTGGACATCCAATCAATTATTAAATCAAATATCAACAAGATATTTCTTTTAACTCCCTTACTCATGAAAAAATTTCGGGAATACCAGCAATAATAAATTTTGCGAATGTTTACATAATGTGAGAAAAAATTAAGGATATCTTTTGCTCGGGGAGTATGTATATGCCCGTGTTTGAGAATTGTCTGAAAAGGCATTTGAACATCAGATTTGATGTTAAATAAATATTGAAGCCTGATGTAAAAATTAAGTTCATTCGGCATAGAAAGAATAAAAATCGCATCTGCTTTTGCAATCCTTATTATTTCTTCCATTATCTTGTGAGGATATAAAACATGCTCAAGTGTTTCAGTGCAGATTATTATATCAAAAGAATCTTTTTTAATAGGGAGCTTTCCCTCGTCCAAATTCACATTATAGTCATAATCCCCTTTCAAATCAAGACCATAATATTTTATATTTTCAGGCATTAATTTTTTAAGAGGCTGATCAGCCGCACCTACATCCAGTAATTTGTATTCCTTATCTTTTGGAAGTTTGCACAATTCATCCAGAATGAAAAGATAATATCTGTTGCAGTTTGAAAGTTCTTTTTTTATTTTGTCTGATATCATTTTATGATATTCCCTTTCATATCATCAGGAATTTTTACATTTAGTTCATTTAAAATTGTAGGAGCAACATCCAATACATCAATCTCTCCAAGATTCTCATTTTTAAAAAGTCCATTTTTTACTATAAATATTCCCTGTCTTGAATGACATGCATCGTCGCTGCCTTTTGCAGTATTTGGCGACCAAAGAGTTTCATTTCCTATTAGAGAATTATTGCAACCATAATGCAAATTATCAAAATACACAATCATATCAGGAGCAAGATTTCCACATTTTCCAACAAAAAAATCTTTTTTCTTAAAAATTTGTGTATCAAGAATTTTCCCGTCATCACCTGTTATCTTTTTAAGTTTTTCTTCAAGCTCATTAATTATTTTATCATAATTTTCTTGGTCAATAATACCTTCAGGTTCTCTCCCCTTAAAATTAATGAATATCTGCCCCTCATAAGCTCCTATAGCAAAAACTTTTGTTTTTTTCCAATCAACCATCTCAGGATTAAAGGCTGTCTTTTCCTTAATCTGCTCTTTCAAAACCATATAACCTTCTTTGATAAGCCAGTCAGTAAGATTAACTCGAGTATGCATTCTTGTAATTCCGTGGTCTGACAGAATAATTATTTTTGTGTCCTTGTCTAAAAGACTTATCATTTCTCCCAGTTTTTCATCAACAAATTTGTAATAATTCTTCAATGTATCCTTAAATTTCGAATTTTCTTCATATTTACGATGTTCCCTATCCATGTATCTCCAAAAAGCATGATTCATTCGGTCACTTGTTCCGATAACCCCAAAAAATAAATCCCATTGCTTATTTTTGATTAAGTATTTCATTGCATTTATCTGTTTTTCTGTCAAGTCATATATTCCTTTTATGACATCTTCTTTTGATATTTCCCGAAAGTTAGAATTTTTAGAAGTATCTCTAAATTCTGAAAAATTAGAGGAAGGAAGTTCTCCAAGAAGTGTTTTTATTTCTTCTTTTAATTCCGATGGAAAAGTTGACTGGACATTTTCTCCTGAGGGAGCCAAAGGATCTCCAATCAAATGTCCATTAAAAGATTTTATTGGCCATGTTAAGTTAAGGTAACAAATTATTGATTTTTTATTGTTTTCAGAAACTATTTGCCAAACGGTTTTTTCGTTTAGATTTTTAGAAGTAACAATATGCATGTCTGAATAAGAAAAATTTTTCCGGTAAACATATTCAAAAATACCTGTGTCCGCGGGAGATTTTCCTGTGTATATCGAAGACCATGCAACTACAGATAGCGGAGGAATTGTACTATTAAGTTTAGCATATCCGCCATTTTCAATTAGTTTTTTTATATTTGGAAGTTCATTTAGCCATTCTCCAAAAAAAAATTCTGGAAAAGCCCCATCAATTCCGAGAACAAACAATTTTTCCATAATAGATTGTCATAAAGTTGCTTTTTATATTTTAAGGAACAAAAATAGTTGAAGTTAGCATTCAACTTTGTCGTCAGGAATATTTGGAAGTTTAACTGCAATTAATTTTACTTCATTGTTCTCTGCAATAAATTCATGCTTATCCGAAGGATTTAGTATTACAATGTCTCCGGGCTCAAAATCATAGATTTTTTGTTCGACTCTCATTTTGGCAATTGTGAGGAATACAATAATCTCATCAAGTTCTTTATGATAATGATGTTTGCAAACGCTCCCTTTTGGAATTGTCGTCTCATAAAAGCCAACATTCTGAGGATTGCAAGACAAAGCTTCAGTAAATAATCTCTTTATTGAATATCCTTTTTTTTCTTCTACAGGAACATCTTTTAATCTAATTATTTTCATTTTGGCAAAAAGAATTATTTTTATCTTTCATAAGACATTCAGTGCAGGGGCTTATGTTATATTTATAATTAAAACAACTTAAAAATCCATCGAAGCTGAGAAATTTCAAACTGTCAACTTCAAAAAGTTTTCGCATTTCTTCTTCAATTTGTTCTTTATTAAAAATTCCCTTGGAAAAAAATTTAGCGGCAATAAGTTCAGAATCTTTCTCCAGGATATTATTTCTGCAATTAAATAGCATTATAGGGCATGGAATTCTTACATGTATTTCTTTTGCTCCTGATTTTTTTAGTGAATTTACTACTACTGCTAAAGTTTTTCCAGAAGCAATTGTTTCATCCACTACAACAATACTTGCGCCATTCACTATGCTTGAAACAGTAATGAGTTTTTCTTTCAGAATCTTACTTCTGATTTTTGGGTTTTCATAAATTAAAGTCCTGCGTGAATATTCATCTTTGAGTATGCCCATGTTAAATGGAATTTTAGATTCTCCAGAATATCCGAGTGCACCGTATATTCCAGAATTTGGGATTCCCATAACAATATCTGCTTTTACAGGAAATTCTTTTGCGAGCTGTTTGCCAACGTCAATTCGAAATAAAGAAACAGATTTTCCAAATATTTGCTTATCTGCTCTTAAAGAATAAATCATTCTAAACATGCAGGATTCCTGATTTTTCATAATAGTCAAACCAGTTTTTAATTCTCTAAAATGAATATTATATTTCTTAATTTTAGAAAGGTCGTAAGATACATTATGAGGCTTGGTTGCAGTGTTCTCAGATTTTTTTGCTTTTATCAAAGATTTGTCAAGACCGAATATTTCTGCAATTTCAATTGCCCATTTGTATCTTGTGAATCCCTGTTCAGTTCCAAGATTAAAATCTCCTGTAGCATCTTTTTCAATAAAAATTTTAACTGCATCAGTTACATCATCAATGATAAGGGGATATTTTATAATGTAATCGTCAACAAAGATTTCTTTTCCTTCCCTTAAATTTTTTAGAACAGTCAAGACAAATGTTTCCTTGTCTTCTTCATCATTAAATCCATAGAGAATTGTCGGCCTCAATATAAGATAATCCCCAAGATTCTCTTTTATCAATCGTTCACACTCTAATTTAGTTTCCCCGTAATAATTTATTGGTTTTTTTTGAGAGTCTTCAGAATAAGGGGGGCAATCCCCGCCGTAAACATAATCTGTAGAGAAAAAGATAAGTTTGATTTTATTTTCTTTGCATATTTCAATTAAATTTTGTGTTCCTTTGACATTGACATTATAAGCCTGTTCCCTATTTTGTTCACAAAAGTCTGCATCAGACAAAGCAGCTGTGTGAAGGATTATCTGAGGATTTATTTTTTTTATTATTTCATAAAGTGATTCTTTATTAGTTATGTCCAAATAAATGAAATCTCCGGATTTTTGCAGAGAGGCATATGTGCCATAAATATTAAATTGCTTAGAAAGTTTTTCAAATAATTTTTTCCCCAAAAATCCGCTTGATCCAGTTATCAATATTTTTTTTGTTTTATTTGTATATTCATAATCAGTCATGTCCAAAGCAAATTCCAATTCTTCAGGAGTGTTGATATTTGCCCATTTGGATTTTGAAACGAGATTGTAAACGGGATGATTCTGGCAGTAAAAATTTATAGGATGTCCTATGTCTTCTTTGTAATAAATGGGTTTGCTACATTCTTCCTTAAACTCTTCAAAATCTTTTTTATCTATTCGAATTATTCCTCCAAAAATATTCCATGGAAAATCAGATTCATTCACCTTTAATGTTTTTCCGATAGAAACAACTCTTTCACTGTCTTCTGTTATCAAAATTTTGCTTCCAGGAGAATTGGTCTGCTCTGCTCTTTTTGAAAGAACCAAAGTTTTATTTTCGGAATCAATAATCTCTTTGATTGTAGTTCCATTGAAAAAAAGATCTCCATCTATAGAAATGACCGAGCATGGCCCTTTTATTTCGTTTAGTCCTAAAAGCAAACTGTGAGTATTTTGAGTAGAAGTATTATCAAAGTTGATTATTACATTTGGGCAGATTTTCTTTATTTTTGTGACATTTTCCTGGGTCCAGCAATCCCCTTTTGCTCCAATCACAACATAGGTTTCAGAAATTCCAAATTTTTTTAGCAAATCTATTTGTCTTTCCAAAAGAGATTTTCCTTTTATTTCAACAAGGCACTTTGGAGTGTTCTTTGTTAATTCCCCAAGCCGCGTTCCAAGTCCAGCAGCAAGAATTATTGCTTTTAATTCGCTCATTTTTTATAAAAAAAAGTCAAGAAGATTATATTTAAACATTTAGTTGTTTAAATCTATATTAAAAATACAAAAATCCTTTTAAAGAAAATAACTAAGATATTTCAATGACAAAAGTATTATTTGTTTATCATAATGAACTTGAAGAGGGATTTATGCCGGCTTCTATTGCGGTGCTCAGTGGAGTGATGAAAAGCATGGATCTAGAGTCTAGACTGTTTGACACAAGTTTTTGGAGAGATAAAAATTCAAAAATAAAAGAAAATGACAGAGAAATCAGAGAAAAAACAGGGGAATTTAAGAAAGTTTTGGGATTTAATCCAGACAGAGAGGTTGTAGATTTAAAAGAAAAATTTTATGAGACTGTAAAAGAATATCGCCCGGATTTAATTGCTGCAACTTCGACTTCTTATGAATTCAACTCGCTTGTAAATTTTATTCTTCCGGCAAAAACATATTTTGATATCCCTCTTATTGTTGGAGGTTCTCACCCAACAGTTTATCCAGAAAAAGCAATTCAAAAAGAAGGTGTGGACATAATCTGTGTCGGAGAAGGTGAAAAAGCATTAGCTGAATTAGTAAAAAGGATTGAACAAAAAAAAGATTATACAGACATTCCCAATTTATGGACCAAAAATTCTGAGGGGGGAATTATCCGAAATAAAGTGGGAGTTCCTATTTTGATGGATGACTTGCCTGAACCTGATTGGGATATATTCGATGAAAGACATAGAATAAGACCATTTGAAGGGGAATTAAAGAAATATGGTTTCTTCGAAATAAGCAGAGGATGCCCGCATCAATGCAGTTATTGCATTAATGACAAATTGCATAAGATATATCGGGAAGCAGGAATCAACTCAAAGACCTACAGATTTTATTCTCCAGAAAAAATTGTAACAATTATGAAAAATTACAAAGAGAAATATGGTTTTAATCATATTCAGTTAGTGGATGAAAATCTTTCTGTGATGCCGATTGATGTTCTCAAAAAACTTGCTGAGTTGTACAAAAGAGATGTGGGAGTTGACTTTTTTGCTATGGCACGTCCTGAGAATTTTGTCAGAGTTCCTGAAAAAGCAAAAATTCTTGCAGAAATGGGATGCAAGATGATCGCATTGGGAGCCGAATCAGGAAATGAAGAATTAAAAAAGAATATTTTAAACAGACCAATGAAAAATGAGACTTTAATTGAATCTGCAGAAACTTTGAGGAAAGAAGGTATTCTGGTTTCTCTTTATAACATAATTGGATTCCCTACAGAAACAAGAGAAATGATTTTTGATACAATCAGACTTAATAGACAAGTAAAACCAGACAGATATTCAGTAAGATTTTTAGTTCCTTATCCAGGAACAGCAATCAGAGATTATTGCATTGAAAAAGGGTATATTGAAATAGATTACGAAGAAAAAAGGAATGTATCTTTCTTGATAGAACCAATTTTAAATCTTCCATCTCCCCCTCATCCGACAAAAACAGAACTTATGGAAATAAAACAAAATTGGAAAAATTATCTTGAAATGTCAGATGATGAATTTGAAAAAGTCGCGAAGAAAAAAAAATTATTCTAAGATATATTTTTTAATTTGTTCTGAATTTTGAGAAAGAGTTTCGATTAAAGGAGATAATTTTTTTTCTATAGAGTCATATTTCAATATGTTTATTTTCAAATTTTCAGGAAAATTGTCTTTATCAAGAGATTCTGTAATCTGCTTTGTTGCAAGATAAGTATTCCAGGAGGGAGTTTCATTTAATGGAGATAGAAGGAAATCCTGTTTTCTTTTTACAAGCCTTCTTTTAATTTCTTCTTCATCATCACAAAGTACTTTTATAATAAATAATTCTGCTCCAAATTTTTCAGTTTCGTCATAAATCATCTGTCGCTGCCAATTAAAAAAGTATCCTGCATCTAAAACAACATTTTTTCCTTTTTTTAATGAAGATTCTGCTTTTTCTGCAAGAATCTTGTATACAATTTTGTCTATATCATCACGAAGATGATTTCGATAATCAAAGAATCTGTCTGCCTCTTCAGAAGTTTTTGGGGTGAGATTCATTTCCTTTCTAATAATAGCTGAATGGAATATATCCGTATTTGGAATCTGAGATATCCTTTTTGCAATGGTACTTTTTCCTACAGCAGTATAACCAAATGTGAATGCAATAAAATTCATTTAATTCCCTCCGTGGTTTCTTTGTATATTTTTTCCAGAGAGTTATCTTCTGAATAGATATTATTTTTTTCTTCAGAATCTTTTTTTAAGTCATAAAATTCTTTTTCTGGTCCATGAAATGCTCCGCAAATATAACATTTGCTTCCATCAGAAAGAATCAATTTATCAGATTGCGTTCTTACCGCAGTTCTTTTTTCACAAAAACCATCAGAGATTATTGCATATTTTCTTCCCTTTTTTCCATTGGTAACAGGCAACAAGGATTTTCCATCTAACTTTTCTTTATTGAAATTTAAAAAATCCAATATTGTTGGAGCAATGTCTATGCTCTGAGTTATCTCATTGATAAAACCAGATTTAACCATTGGAAAATGCATTATCAACGGCACATGCACAGAAGAGTCGTATAATCCTCCCCTGCAAAAATAAGTGTTATGCTCTCCAAAGTTATCTCCATGATCCGACATTATTATGAAGATAGTATTTTCCCATAAATCTTTGTCTTTCAAAAAATTATACAATTTTCCTATCTGCTCATCTACCTGATGAATTGCATTATTTCTTCTTTCAATAACTTCTTCAAGACAATTAACATCCATGTCATGAAATCTTTTTTTGACATATTCTGTTTGAGAGTTATTCATGTTTTCAATAATTTTATTTATTTTTTTCTCTCCTTGCATTGACTTATGCTCAGAACCAGGATAAGGGCAGTGTGTATCCACCATATGCATAAACAAAAAAAATGGTTTTTTGGATTCTTCAATTTTAGAAATAGCTAAGTTCATAACTTCCTTGCATGAATAAAAGTAAGGAGAAGCTCTTGATTTTACAATTTTCTTACCCAGAGTATAAGCCCACGAGGGAAGTTTTAGCAAAAATTTATTGACTGAAGGAATGTTCAAAAATTTTTTCGTTCCTTCTTGGGGGTCTCTATCCTTGTAAAAATCAAAACCTTTCTTGAACCACATATGAAGAGGAGTTGCAGAAATTGTCGAGTAACCTCTCTTCTGAAGATATAATGGCAGCCAAAATGTATTCTTTTTTAATTTTTCAATTTCTTCCTCTTTTGTATTAGGGTGTTGGTGAATTATTCCGTTGTTTATTGGATATTTCCCAGTAAAAATAGCATTAACTGAAGGGTCAGATGCATTTGATGCTGAAAAATTTTTGCAAAAAACAAGTGATTCAGATGCAATTTTTTTTATGTTATTGTCAGTTTCAATATCATATCCATACAAACTAAGATCCCTTGGTCTCAATGCGTCGCTGATTATTATTATAATATTTGATTCTTTAGATATAGCCATAATACTTTAATTTTTCTTTTAGTTCTTTTTCTTCTTCTTCACTTAGAATTTCTTCATCTTCTCCGAGAAAAGATTCTTCATTCTCGTCTTTTTTGTCTTCTTTTTCCATTTTATAGATTTATTTTATGAGATAGAATTCATTTAAATGTTTTATGTATTAATTATTTCACCTAGGATAGATTTTTAAAATAGATAAAATCTCTAATTTTATGATAAAAAAAGTAGGAATTGCTGTCATGTTCCGCATAGACAGAGGAGGGGGAGCTCCGAAGGTAACAGTAGATTTAATTAATTCTTTAAAAAAACTCGGGATGGAAGTGCATTTGCTAACTCCATTTCGGCTGGATTATAATAAGATTGAACAATTGTATGAAAAAGCAAATGTAGACAAAAAATATGATGCAGGAAAAATAAAATCCCCTTTTTGCAGAGAAGAGTATTTAGGGAGAAAGCTAATGATAAAAAAATTTCAGCAAATGGCAAAAGAAGTTGATTTTATAATTGATATTGATGGGGGAGTCTTTCATAATTACCTTCCAAAAGAATTTGATAAGAAAAAATATGTTATCTGGAGATTATCATGTTTGAATCAAAATACTTGGAAATTACAAAATTATATCAATTTAAAGATGATAATAAAAAAAGTTTTAAGAAATTTTTCTTTTAAGAAAGGAGATATTCCTGAAGATATGAGAATCTATGCAGTTGATGAATGGACAAAAAGAGAGCTTATTGAAAACTGGGGCGTAACTCCACAAAAAACATGTCTTTATGTAAAAGTTCCTGTTGAGAATTTTCTTCCCAATAAAAAAAAGATTAATCAAATTGTAATCTTGGGAAGAATTGCTCCTAATAAGTCCCTCGAAGATTCTATTAAAATCTTTGCTAATGGAACTGAAAAAAATTCTGATTATAAATTAAAAATCATCGGGGGGATGACTCCTGATTCAGAGGAATATATCCAAAAATTAAATGAGTTAATAAAAGAACTTCATATTGGAGAAAAAGTAGAGATAATTAAAGATCCTTCTTTTGAACAGATAAGAGACATTCTTTCAGAATCCAAAATTTTAATTGATTCTCAAATAGGGACCAGCATGAATATTCCCCCAATTGAAGCAATGGCTTCGGGATGCATTGTCCTGATGCAAAAAAATAGCGGAACATACACAGAACTTTTAGGAAAGGGTGACTATGGATATGGCTTTGAAAATTCAGAAGATGGTGCAAAAAAATTGAAAGAAATAATAACAGAATTAGAAAAAGGAATTATTGACAATAAAAAATCCATTAAAAGAGCGTGGGATTTTTCAGGAGCAAGGTTTGACAAAACGTTAGGAGAAATTTTGTATGAAAGATAAAACTTACGATGAGAAATACGCAAAATATTATGATATGTTCAATAAAGGAAAAGATTACAGTAAGGAATGTGATTTTTTAGAAGAAATTTTTAAAAGGTATTCAAAATTATCAATCAAGACTATTTTGGATTTGGGATGCGGGACCGGATTGCACGATTTAGAATTGTCTAAAAGAGGATATGAAGTTACTGGTTTAGATCTATCAAAAGAAATGATTGAGATTGCAAAAAAAAGAGGCATTGAAACAGTCATCGGAGATATGTCTAATTTTGATCTAAATGAAAAATTTGATGCAATTATTTGTATGTTTTCTGCAATGGGTTATCTTACTAAGAATGACCAAGTTGAAGGATTGTTTAATTGTACAAAAAAACACTTAATAGAAAAGGGGTTGCTAGTTGTTGATTGCTGGAATGGAATTGGCGTTATGCATGAACCTCCTTCAATAAGAGAAAAAAGTGTGGAAACTGAAGGATTAAAGATTATAAGAAAAAGTTATCCTGATTTAGATTTACAGAATCATTTAAACAAGGTTAATTTTAATGTCAAAATTTTTGAAAAAGAAAAATTAATTGATGAATATGATGAGGCACACAAGGTAAGATTTTTTTTCCCAGAAGAACTTGGAAAGTATATGAATGATGCAGGATTTGAGATTTTGAAAATTTGCCCGTCTTATTGTTTAGATAAAAAAGTTACAGAAAAAGACTGGAATATTGTAATAGTTGGACAAAAATATTTTGATTTGAAAAATAATATGTATTCAAAATAAATATTGAAGTTCCTATAAGTATTTAAACAAAAATCAATATTTTTTTTTATGGAAAAAAAGAAGGCTTTGATAACGGGTATTACAGGACAGGACGGAAGTTATCTCGCTGAATTTTTATTAAAAAAAGGTTATGAAGTTCATGGGATTGTAAGAAGAACTAGTACATTTAACAGAGAGAGAATAGAGCATCTTACAAAGAAAGACAAATTTTTTGAAGGCCCAGAAGGACCAATATTGCATTACGGAGATTTAACAGATTCTACATCAATAAAAAAAATAATTAGAGAAGTTATGCCAGATGAAGTTTACAATCTTGGTGCACAGAGTCACGTCGGAATAAGTTTTGAGATTCCAGAAAATACTTCTGATATAACGGCATTAGGAACACTTCGATTGTTAGAAGCAATAAAAGAAATCTGCCCTAAAACAAAATTTTACCAGGCTTCTTCATCAGAGATGTTTGGGAAAGTTAGTGAAATTCCCCAAACAGAAAAAACCTCTTTCCATCCTCGAAGCCCTTATGGTTGTTCAAAAGTTTATGCTTATTATGTAACAATTAACTACAGAGAAGCATATGGATTGCATGCTTCGAATGGGATTTTATTCAATCATGAATCGGAAAAAAGAGGAGAGAATTTTGTCACAAGAAAAATAACCCGAACATTAGCGAGCATCAAATTAGGATTGGCGAATACATTATATCTTGGAAATTTAGATGCAAAAAGAGATTGGGGGCATGCAGAAGATTTTGTAGAAGCGATGTGGTTAATGCTTCAGCAAGATGAACCCGATGATTATGTAATTGGAACAGGAGAAACCCATTCTGTCAGAGAATTTTTAGAAGAGTCAGCAAAAATTTTAGGAATGAACATAAAATCAAACGGAAAAAAAGGCGCAGAGGAAGAGTATTTAGATGAAAATGGAAAAGTTATTGTTAAAATTGATAAAGAATATCTCAGACCTGCAGAAGTTGATATTTTACTTTCTGATCCTGCAAAAGCAAAAGCAAAGTTAAAATGGGAACCTAAGATTAAATTTAAAGAGCTTACAAAAAGGATGGTCGAGTATGATTTGAAATTGGTTCAGAAAGAAGCATATTTGTCTGGAAGAGAAAATGATGTCGGAGAAAAAATAAGTTCTGCAATAAAACCTCTTCTGGAATTTGCAGAGAAATATGGAATTAAATTGTCAGATAAACAATTATAATGGAATTTGGAAGAAAAATTACAAATTGCAGAATGTGTGGTTCTGAGAAATTGCACAAATTCTTAGACCTCGGATTCATGCCTCCAGCAGACGGCATCCTTTCTTCCGAAGAATTAAATGAACCAGAAATATTTTTTCCATTAGCAGTTGCACAATGCCAGGATTGCGGATTAACTCAATTAACATACGCTGCAAATCCGGAAATATTATACGGGAAAAGATATCTATACGAATCTTCAATTACTGAAACCGGTAAAAAACATTTTTTTGGAATGGCAGATTCAATATGCAAAAAATTTAATTTCCCAAAAGATTCATTAGTTGTGGATATTGGAAGCAATGTAGGAGTATTATTGGAAGGATTCAAGAATAATGGAATGCAAAGTTTGGGAATTGATCCTGCTCCCAAAATTGTGAAGATTGCAAATGAAAGAGGAATTGAAACATGGCAGGAGTTTATTAATTCTAAAGTTGCTGAAAAAATAGTTTCCCAAAAAGGGAAAGCAAAAATTGTGACGGGAACAAATGTGTTTGCTCATATTGACGACAAAAAAGGGTTAATGGAAAGTTTGAAAATAATGCTTGATGACGATGGAGTTTTCATTGTAGAAGCTCCGTATGTAGTTGATTTGATAGAAAATTTAGAGTATGATACAATTTATATTGACCATTTAGAATATCTTTCTGTTAAACCATTAGTAAACTTTTTCAATAAATGGGGAATGGATGTTTTTGATGTGGAAAAATACAGCATTCATGGAAGTTCTATAAGAGTTTTTGTATGCTGGAAAAATAAAAGAAAGATTGAAGATAATGTTAATGAATTTTTAATCCTGGAAGGAAAAAAAGGAATTTACAAAAAAGAAGTTTTAGAAAATTTTTCTGATAAAGTAAAGAACCACAGAAAAAAATTTGTGGATCTATTAAACGACCTGAAAAAACAGGGAAACAAAATAGTTGGGATTAGTGCTCCTGCAAAAGGAAATACTCTGTTAAATTATTGCAAGATAGACAATCATCTTATAAATTATATGACTGAAAAATCATTAATTAAAGAAGGAAATTACACTCCAGGGATGCATATTCAGATAGTTGGAGAAGATAAGATTCTTGAAGAAAATCCCGATTATGGAATAATCTTTGCATGGAATTTTGCAGAGGAAATAATAAAAAATAATAAAAAATTTTCTGATAAAGGAGGAAAGTTTATAATTCCAATAACAAATAAAGGAATTGAGATAAGGAGTTACATAAATATAGAGGATAAAAAATGGAAGGAGTGATAATAAAAAAGATAGAACCGGTTCATGTTGATGAACGAGGAGAAATTACTGATCTGTTAAATGAAAAAATAAATCATGTCGGATTAATAACTTTCAAAAAAGGAACAGTAAGAGCTAAACATTATCACAAACAATCTATACAGTCCAGTTATGTGTTAAAAGGAAAATTTGAAGTAATAGTTGCAAATCCCGAGAATCTCAATGAAAGAGAAATATTTATTCTTAACACAGGAGAACTAATTGTTATAAATCCAAATATTGTTCATGTTTTTACAGCATTGGAAGATTCTGATATGATTGACATGATTAGCCTGTCAAGAGAAGGCACGGGATATGAAGAAGATGTAGTAAGAGTTAATATTGAAATCTAAAAAATGGCAAAGATAAAAAAAATTATTAAGAAAATTATTCCTTCTTCTTTATTGAGGAATTATAATAAATTTAATTCTCTAAATCAAAGAATAACATTAATTGAAGACCAGATTAGAAACAAATGGATACTTGAAAAGCTTGGAAAAATTGATGACCAAAAACTTGTTTTTAAATTAAATGAATTCAAGATATTTTCTCAGACAGGAGAAGATGGAATAATTAATTACATCTTTTCAAAGATAGGAGTTAAAAATAAAACTTTTATTGAGTTCGGGATACAGGATGGAAGGGAATGTAATACTGCAAATCTTTCTCTTAACTTTGGATGGAAAGGACTTTTGATAGAAGGAGACGCAAATTTTGCAGAAAAAGCAAAGAAGTATTATTCAGGAAAGCCCGTGAAAGTCATTAACTCTTTTATAACTAAAGATAACATAAACAAAATTTTTCTTGACAATGAGATGAAAGGAGAAATCGATTTACTCGTCGTTGATATTGATGGAAATGACTACTGGGTGTGGAAGGAAATAAACACAATAAAACCAAGGGTAGTTGTGATAGAGTATAATTCTGCTTTCGGAGATAAGCCGATTACAATAAAGTATAAACCAGATTTTGAAAGATTAAGAAGCCATAAGAGCGGATTATATTTTGGAGCATCTCTGCCAGCACTTGCGAAGCTTGGAAAAGAAAAGGGGTATATTCTAGCAGGTTGCTGCAGTTCAGGGTTTAATGCATTTTTTATAAGAAAAGATATTGCAAAAAGTAAATTCTCAGAGATGGCTCCTGAAAAAGTTTTTTATGAAGATGAAGGAAATGCAAAAAAATTTGGAGATTTAAACAATCAATTTAATAAAATAAAAAATCTTGGATTCGAAAGAATAGAAGAGTAATACTTAAAAGTTATAAAGAAAATTTCAGAAAAAATAAAATGCCAGATATAGAAAAAATTTTAAGTGAGAATAATAATGTTTTAGCAATAATTTGTAAAACGAATGAGATAACGGGGAAATCGAATTTTATTACTCCCAATGATTTTGGTTTTCAAATTGTTGTTCAAAATTCAAATGAAGGACAATATTGGAAACCTCATAGACATCTTCCCTTTGAGAATTTAAGTTACTTATCTGCTCAAGAATTTATATATGTAATAAAAGGGAAAATAGAGATTGGAATTTATTCTGAATATGACAAAAAAGTTGCAGACAGGATCCTTAATGTGGGAGATTCTGGAATATTAAATTCCGGACATGACATAAAAAGTTTAGAACATAACACTAAATTTTTAGCAATTAAACAAGGTCCTTATAGAGAAGGAGAAAAAATTTTGATTAAATGATACCAGTATGCAAACCATGGTTACCGGGAAAAGAAAAAGAGTATGCAGATGATGCAATTGAAACAAATTGGATAAGCAGCGGCGGAAAGTATATAGAAAAGTTTGAAGAAAGTTTTTCTAAATTTTGCGGAACAAAATATGGTGTGTGCTGTACAAGCGGGTTAGCAGCATTGCATTTGGCATGCGCAGCAATTGGATTAAGAAAAGGGGATGAGGTTATTGTTCCAACTTTTACAATGGCTGCATCAGTAAATGCGATTATTTTTACTGGAGCAACACCTGTGCTTGTTGATTGCGATAAAGAAACTTACTGTATTGATGTTAATAAAATAGAAGAAAAAATTACTGAAAGAACAAAGGCCATAATGCCAGTTCATATTTACGGGCATCCGTGTGATATGGACAAAATTGCAGAATTAGCAAAAAAGTATAATCTATTTGTAATAGAAGATGCTGCTGAGGCACATGGTGCAGAGTACAAAGGAAAATTATGCGGAAATATGAGTGATATAGGTTGTTTTAGCTTCTATGCAAATAAAGTTCTAACGACAGGAGAAGGAGGAATGTGTGTTACTAACAACAAAGATTTTGCAGATAGAATGAGAAAACTGAGAAATCATGCATTTGATGTTCCAAGATTTACTCATGCAGAAGTAGGATTCAATTACAGATTAACAAATATTCAGGCAGGAATAGGCTGCGCACAAGTTGAAAATGCTCAAATGTTAGTTGAAGCCAGAAGAAATGTTGGAACAAGATACAACTTAATTTTTAAGGATATTCTAGGAATTATTCTTCCTGTTGAAAAGCCAAATATGAAAAATGTTTATTGGATGTATGGGATAGTTTTAGGAGATGAAATTAAGTTGTCAAAAGAAGAAGTTATGGAAAAGTTAAAAGAGAAAGGAGTAGAAACAAGAAGTTTTTTTATCCCGATGCACCAGCAACCAGCATACATTAACAAAACAGTTGAAAATGCCCCTAATTGTTTAGGAGAATTTCCTGTAGCAGATAGAATAAGCAAAAGAGGTTTTTATCTTCCAAGTTCGAGCAATATAACAAATGATGAAATTAGGTATGTGTATAATACCTTGAAAGAAATTCTTAAAATTTAGAGATTATTTTTGTCGTGTTTAAGCAGGATTTTTACAATTTCCTTGATTTCTTCTTTTTCAATTCCTTTTATTAAAAAAAGAGAAATGAGATAAACTAATCCCGAAGAGAAAATTATCAAAATTCCGTTGAGAAAATTTATTTCCTGAATCTTGCTTGTTACAAAGAAGATGAAAGCAGACATGATTAAACAGGAAAAGAAGGGCTTTAATGTAGACATTGAAAAGATTGTTATACCAAGTTCTTTTTTCAAAAGAAAAATTGAGAATACAAAACAGAAGAACCAGCCAATTAAATTTGCAATCGATACTCCGATGATAACTATTTCTTCAGAGTAGTTTAAAAAAATACTGATAAAAATATAGTTTAATACAAAAAAAATCAAGGCAAAAACAGACATCCATAATGTGAATTTTTTGAGTTTGTTTTTAGCAGAAAAAGAACTAAGAGCCAAATCAACACCAATCATGCAGGGAATTATGAACGAGAGAATGCTTAAAGGTATTGATGCTGAAAGGTATTCATTTCCATAAATAACAGAAATAAAATATCTAGACAAAAAAGATAACCCAAAAGATACAGGCAGAGCAAGAATGAAAAATAATCTGAAAATTTTTTTCAAAATCAGCTGGAATCTTTGCTTATCTGCATTTGTTAAAACAGGCAAGAGAATAAAAGAAAAAGAGAATAATAAAGCAGATATTCCTATAACAAGAGCCCAAGCAGCATTATAATAACCAACATATTTTTCTGCCAAAAAAATTCCGAGGAGGATGATACTGATCATTGCAATAAAAGTTGCGGCAATATTCTGCACACCGAGGAAAAGAATAAATTTTGAAATTTCTTTTTTATCAATAATTGGGTTTGCCTTTTTGAATAAAAGTGGATGAGATTTTTTAGAGAAATAAAAATTAAAAAATAAGGTTAGAACAGAGATCACCAAAAATAATGAAAAAATTCCGATAAGATTATACTCTGAACTTATGAAAAAACTTATGATTAATATTCCTGCTATTTTAATTACCAAAAAGATAAATTCTTTTATGGATATGTATCTGACATTTTTTTTAATATAAAACAGCGATTCGAAAAATCCGGCTAACGAGGTAAATAGAACATAAAAGCTCAGAATTAAAAATGGGAAGAATAAATTTCCATCCTTAAAAACAAAAAAAGATAAAGGATATGCTAAAATGAATAATATCAGCGATAAAAGAAGAGCAATGAAAAATTTGATCTTAAAGAAGTAATTCATGTATGAGGCAGATTGATTAGTTTTTTTGTCTATTCCTAAAGCAACATATCTCACCAAAGCCTGATTAATGCCCATGTCAGAAATAGTTATGAAAAATAAAGCAATAGTTATTGCAAGAGAATATCTTCCAAATCCTTCAGGCATCAATAATCTTGAAAGAAGAATTATTATGATAAATCCGCCAAAACGGTTTATCATGCTTGTCACAATATTCCAAAAACCATTTTTTATGAGCTGGTCTTTTATTTCAACAGAATTTTCCATGAAAAAAAGAACAAGAAGAGATTTTTAAAAGTAATGAAGGACTTGTCCTCAACAATCTTTTTAAAAGAATATTTCATGAGGTTTTCATGAGGTTTTCACTAATTATCCCTGTTGCTCCTTACAGAGATGCAGAGATTTTGGGGAGCATTAGCAAGTTAGATTTTTCAAAAAAAGATTATGAAATTATTGTGGAAAAAGGAACAAATGCTTCTGAAAACAGAAATAAAGGGTTTGAGAGGAGCAAGGGAAAAATACTTGTTTTTTTAGATGATGATGGAGTCATTGAAGGAGACTTGTTAAACAGGGCTGAAAAGTTTTTTAGAGAAAATCCTGAAATTGATATTGTAGGGGGTCCGCAACTAACCCCTCTTGATGAAGAAGGATTTGCAAAAATATCTGGTTATGCATTAAGTTCAAAATTCGGAGGATGGAACACTTCAAACAGGTATGGGAAAAAGAAATTGAACCTGAATGCTGATGAAACCTGCCTGACTACTGCAATAATGTTTTGCAAAAGAGAGGTTATGGAAAAAATAAAATTTGATGTCAGATTATGGCCTGGAGAAGACCCAAAGTTTATAACAGATGCAAAAAAAGAAAATTTCAAAGTGGCTTATTCTCCTGATTTTATTATATATCACAGAAGAAGACCGACGGTAAAAGCATTAATAAAACAGATTTTTAATTACGGACGTGTTTGCCCCTTGAGAGAAAAATTTTCTGACACACTGAAAAAACCTTTTTTTCTTATTCCTTCAGCATTTGTGTTATATATTTTATTTTTAGTTGGATTCTCGATGTTTGGATTTACAAATTTCATTTTGTTTGTTCCTTTAATATTGTACCTCCTTCTAGACATTGAAATTTTTTCAGTTTATGAATCGGTAAAGAATAGAGATTGGAAGGGAATTTTTATTCTTCCTTTTGTTTTTCCAATAATTCATTTAAGTTATGGTCTTGGGTGGTTTTATGGATGCAAGCAAAAAATTTTTAGAGGACATTAAAATAAGTAATTAGGTTAGATATATTCCAGATACATAAAACCTTAAAAGCGGAAATCATATGAAATTTTTATGAAAATTGGTGTAGTTGGAGTTGGAGTTGTTGGAGGAGCTACTGCAGAGGTTTTGAAAAAAGCTCATGAGGTTTATCTTTACGACAGGTTTAAACCAGAATATAGTTCTGAAACAGATTTGGAGAACTTAATAATAAATGCAGAAGTGATTTTTGTCTGTGTTCCAACACCAATGAAAGTAACAGGTGAAATAGATTACTCTTCTGTCCATAACTCTATGGAACAAATTTCCGAAGAAGTTTACAAAAGAAGCATAAATCCTTCAGAAAAATTGATAACAATAAGATCAACCGCAGTTTCTGGAACAACAGATAGCCTTTCTGAAAAATATCCATTTAGGTTTGCTTTTAACCCAGAATTTCTCAGAGAAAAATATGCGGTGGAAGATATGAGAAACACAGATAGAATAATTATTGGAGCGAATGATGAAAGAAGTATGAATCAATTGCAGGGAGTTTACAAGCCACTTTTCCCCGATGCAAAATATGTAATTGTTTCAAGAAAAGAAGCCGAGATGATAAAATATGCTGCTAATGTAACATTAGCCTCTCAGGTGATGATTGCAAATGAGATTCATAACATATGCAAAGCAGTTGGAGTAGATTATGATATTATTAGAAAAGCCATATTATTAGATGAAAGAATAGGAAATAATATAGACGTTCCTGGACCCGACGGAGATTTTGGTTTTGGAGGAAAATGTTTTCCTAAGGATCTTAAAGCTTTAATTCGAATTGCACAAGAAAATGAATACGACCCATATCTTCTTCAGGAAGTTTGGAGAACAAATGAAAGAGTGAGAAAAAATAAAGATTGGCTTAATATTAAAGGAGCTACATCAAAAAATAATTATTTATAAAAATGAAAATTTTAGTTACAGGAGGAGCAGGTTTTATTGGGAGTCATTTATGCAGATATCTGCTCCAAAAAGGAAATGAAGTTGTTTGTTTAGATAATTTTTTTACTGGAAGTGGAATAAATATAGTGGATTTAAAAAAAAATCCAAAATTCAAGGTTATCCCTCACGACATAACAAACCCAATTGATATCAAGGAACACTTTGACAGAATTTACAATTTAGCTTGCCCAGCTTCTCCTGTCCATTACCAATTTGATCCTATTGAAACTATTAAGGCAAATACTCTGGGAATTGTAAATGTTTTAGAATTTGCAAGATTGAATGGTGCAAGGATTTTACAAGCGTCTACTTCAGAGATTTATGGAGACCCTTTGGAACATCCGCAAAAAGAAACTTACAGAGGAAATGTAAATACTCTTGGTCCCAGAGCTTGTTATGATGAAGGAAAAAGAGTTGCTGAAACATTGTTTATGGATTATCATAGGACATATAGAATTCCTGTCAGAATTGCAAGAATCTTTAATACTTATGGACCAAGCATGGATAAAGATGACGGAAGAGTAGTAAGCAATTTTATTATGCAAGCACTTGAGAACAAACCCATTACAATTTATGGAACAGGAAACCAAACAAGAAGTTTTTGTTATGTTGCAGATTTAGTGGAAGGGATTTACAGACTGATGGAATCAGATTCTGTTGGCCCAATTAATCTTGGGAATCCAGGGGAATTTACAATGTTAGAACTAGCAAGTAAGGTAATAAAGTTAACAAACTCAAAAAGTAAGATTGAATTCAGAAAACTTCCCGAAGATGATCCTAAACAGAGAAAACCGAATATAATTCTTGCAAAAGAATTTCTGAAATGGAATCCAAAAATACAATTAGATGAGGGATTGAAGAAAACTATAGACTATTTTAAATGGTTAAAGAAGAATTAATTTTTCTAAATCTAAAATAATTCCATATCAAAGAAATTTTATCAACAGTTCTTTTATCATAAATTTCATGAATTACATCAAAGACAAAATGGAAAGAAAATCCTATAAATATGAAAATAAAAAAGGGGTTTACATAACTTCCAAGAAGAAAAAGAACTATTAACCATTCAATTCCGTGAAACATATAAAATCCTGAATAGAAATTCTTTCGCTGTTTCATTGGAAGCTTGTGAAACTGTTTACGTCTTTCAATAAACCACTTGTAAGCGTTAAATGGATTTAGATTTCCTTTTTTAAAAAAATAATAAAATACATGATCAACATCAATCAGAAAAGACGAAAAAAATATTATAGCGAAAGTAAAGAAAGAAATATTCGGAAAGAAAAAAGATAAAACGGCAACAAAAATAAGTCCGAGAAAAATATGATAGTGCGGAAGCATATTAGTCTTCTTTTTCTATTATTTTTATTAAATCAGCAAATGCAGGACGAGTTATTAAAACTCCGATAGTTATTCCGATAACTGTTGTGAACACGAATCCTTTCAATAATCCTGCTCCTGCCCACCAAAGAGGAAGCAATGAAGCAAGAACTGTGAAGTATGCTCCGAGGATAATAACAAAAGCTCTTTTGATTTTTTGTTTCATTCCCATAGATTCATTTTTCTGACGAGCTTCGTCAAGGATGACAATTTGATCATCAACACCTGTTCCTATTGCTGCAAGAATTCCTGCAAGGCTTGGTAAGTCCAAATCCCATTTCAAAAATGCTGCAACTCCGAGAGTGATGATTATTTCAGAAGTGCAAATTAACAAAGGAGCAAGAGAAGATTTTCCACGATATCGCAAAAATAAAGTTAATGCAATCAAGAGCAAAGCAGCAATTCCTGCATAAATTATGTATTTAGTGAAATTCTCTCCAAGTGTTGGAGAAATAGTATCGAGTTTTGCAATCTCTAACTGGAATGGCAAACTTCCTGTTATAAGGATTGTCTGAAGTTTATTCATTTGTTCCTGAGCAGAATTATAAGCATCAGAATTTGTTTCTCCTGTTCCAGAACCTGAAATAGAGATTTGTGTTGTGACTCTTCCTCTTAAATCCTCACTAATTAACAAGCTATCAACAAGATTGTCGTCAACATATAAATCTAATTTTTTAGACAGATAATTTCCTTGCGCTGTAGAATTGATTTCCAAATCCTTTGTTATATCTGCATGTCTTTGTGCTGCTTCAGGACTTAAATAAACCACGAATCTGAATTCACAAAAATATCCTCCAGAAGGATTTTGGTTGCAGGAATAAATTCCAGATTCCTGTCCGCTTCTTGATACTGAAGTAATATCTTTTTCTCCTCCGATAAATACAATATCATTTCCTATTTTAGCTTCAAATTTTCCCTGTTGAGAAATCAAGGATTCCAAATCTTCAGGAGTTGCTCCAGCAATTTCAATCAACACATAATTATTTCCTGATAAATCAGAAACAGGCCGAATAGACATGTCAGAGATTCCATAAACATTAAAACGGTTGCTGATAACGCTTACTAAATCATTAACTTCTGAAGAAGTCAAATCGTGATTCTCTGCTTTTATTAATGCTCTTGCTCCTCCGCTCAAATCCAATCCAGTTTTTATATTCGTAGTTGGAATGTTAGAGACAGTGATTTCAGGGGCGTTATTGGAATATAAAATGTAATCTGATTCAGATGTAGTGAGTGTCAGTTTTATTTTTTCGTTGGAAGGAAATTTTTCCTGAATTATTTTGTAATAATCTTCGATAGTTTTTATTTCCTGATTGTCAACTGCAGTTATAACCTGCCCCTGTCTTAATCCCTGCTCAAATGCAGAAGAATTTTGTTCGACATTTTTTATGACAATTCCATTTTGCAGAAAATTTGGTGTTATGAAGATAGACACAAGAGCTAATGCCAGAACCACCAGCCATAGCCATATTTTGAAAGTAAATTTAATTTTCATTTTTTTCTTTTTTCAAAGCGTACCATTTAATTATTGAAACATTTGTTAACCACGTGTTTAAGACATCAAATCCCAATCCGATTGTCATAATCAAAAAAATCTGCGAGAGTATCGAAGAAAATTGCCCGACAATTATTAATGCAACAGTAACAGCTAATAAAGAAGTTATTGTCATTAATATTCCTGTCTTGAAAGAATTGTAAAGCCTGTTATTTACAGAACCTTCTCTCTTTCTCAGGACTTTGTTAATAAGAAGAATATCTGTGTCGACAGAATAACCAATAATCATAAGAATTGACACAATTCCCGCAGTAGATATTGGTATTCCTAAAATGTTCAGCGTGATTAATGTGAAGAAAATATTTGCAAATGCAGAGGTGATTACTGCAACTGAAGGAATGAGAAGTCTGAATTGGATGAATACAACAATAGCCATAAAAGCAAAAGCAATTAGTATTGCAATCAAAAGCTGGTTGTAAAAATTCTCGCTGAGGCTTGAACCTGTAAATTCAAAACTGCTATTTTTCTCGTCAAGTTCATATCCAAGAAAATTTTCCAGTACATTTCTTGTTTCTTTCTCATCACTTTTGGTTTCCACTATAACTGCGATTTGTTCTTTTGTGATTAAATCAGAAATTTCTCTGACATTGGTGCTTTCTAATTTGTCTGAGATATAATTTTGCAAATCTGACAAGACAATGTCTTTATCATTTATTGTTACAGAAGTTCCTCCTGTAAGAGAGATATCTTTATGAAAAAAATCATTATTTTGAGAGTAGAAAACACCGAGATAAACAGATCCCAATATGAAAAGAATTAATGGAATTAAAAGTAATTTTTTATAATTCTTGTCGTGAAATTCTGTGAATTTTTTCTTGAAATTTTCTGTGTTCATTTTGATAAATGTTGGGCGTATGCGCCGGTCGGGATTCGAACCCGAGTCATCTGCTTTCTTCCTGTCATCTGCTTGGAGAAAAAACTTTGCAGTTTTTTCCGCAACGGTTTTCTCCAAAAACACGTTGGAAGGCAGAGATTCTGCCACTGAACTACCAGCGCTTCTTGAATTTACTATCTAAAAGATAGTTTTAAAGTTTATGCTACGCCCGAGACAACTCCCGATCTCGCTTGCATGACACTGACCTTACTTCCGCGAAATTGCTCGGGATTTGAAATGGTTCAAATCTAATTGATTTAGCATACGCCCGAGACAGGATTTGAACCTGCGACCTAAGCATTAGGAGTGCTTCGCTCTATCCAGGCTGAGCTACCCGGGCTTATATTTTTAAATAGATAACTGATTTAAAAAATATGCTGGTTAAAATATTAGGAGCAATAGACTTTATCGGAGGATTATTGTTGCTGTTCATTTCAGGATTTAGTCTTCCATTTCAAATTTTCGTTTTTTTTGGAGCAGTTTTTTTGATTAAATCTCTTCTTGGATTTTTGAAAGATTTTGCAAGCTGGGTTGATTTAATCTCAGGAGTTATTTTTATTCTTTTGATATTTTTTACAATACCCTGGTTTATTTGCTTAATCTTTGCAATATTGCTGATTCAGAAAGGAATTTTCAGTTTTCTATAGATTTTTATATTGTTAATTTCTAAAAATTATATGCGGAATTGCCAGAGTGGTCAAATGGGCGAGATTAAGGCTCTCGTGGCTTAGTGCCTGCAAAGGTTCAAATCCTTTATTCCGCATATTGAACCTCACTTCGTGTATCAAGCAAGCTTGACATGAAGGTTCAAATCCTTTATTCCGCATATTATGTTTAATAAAAAGTTTTATAAATGATGTAATTTGTATAAAATTGAAGACGGCCATAATAGGTTGGAAACACCTGTTCCCTTTCCGAACACAGAAGTTAAGCTTCCTATGTTGGTTGCGTTAGTGCCCCGCAAGGTGCCAAACAATCAAGCTGTCTTTCATATTCTTTAAATTTATATAATATTAACTATTGTTAGTTGCATGAAAAAGATTTCTAAAATAGAATCTGAAAAAGAGATTAATGATTTTTTCAAAGATATAAAAAAGAAAAATCCAAAAGAGATTAAGAAAATTAAAAAGTTGGCAATGAGCCATAATATCCCTCTCAAAGAAAGAAAGAAATTATTCTGCAAGCATTGTTTAACTCCTCTTTCAGGAAAAGAGAAAGTTAGAATAAAAAATAAAATAAAAAGCATAACTTGCAATTATTGCAATAAAATAAATCGACGGAAAATTAAGTATAATTAACTTTTTTTGAATTTTCCAACTAATTCTATCAAGTCAGTTTGACCGAGGAACATTGCTCTGCAACAAGCTCTTTCCAAACCAAGTTCGTCCATTACTTTTTTTGAATTTTCACCATTGGAAATTCTTTTTTTGTACTCTTCCCAAAGATGACCAATTGGCTTCCCGCATGAAAAACATCTTATTGGAATTATCATATTATTATCCCTTATTTTTGGTTTATAAAACTTTGTGATTATAAAGAAGAAGGTTTAAATAAGAAAATTACAAGGGGGAAGTATGGAGAAAATAATCGAACTCAGAAATGTTTCAAGAGATTATCATATTGGAGACAATATAGTCAGAGCTCTTGATGGAATTAACATTGAAATAAAAAAAGGAGACTTTGTTGCAATAATGGGACCGAGCGGAAGCGGAAAGTCCACAAGCATGAATTTAGTGGGAAGTTTGGATCTGGCAACCAAAGGAGAAATTTATCTCGACGGGCAAAATATTGAATTTTTAGAAGAGTCGGAACTTGCACAGATAAGAGGAAGAAAAATAGGATTTATTTTCCAGCAATTTAATCTGATTCCAAATCTTAACGCAAAAGAAAATGTTATGCTCCCTATGTTATTTCAAGGGAAAGAAAAAGCAGAGCGAAAAGAAAGAGCAGAAAAACTCTTGAAACTCGTTGAATTGGGAGACAGAATGGATCATTATCCAAATCAGCTTTCAGGAGGGCAGCAGCAGAGAGTTGCAATCGCCAGAGCATTAGCAAATGACCCTGAAGTTATTCTTGCAGATGAACCAACAGGAAATTTAGATACAAAGACAGGGGAAATGGTGATGCAGTTTTTGGAAAAACTAAACAAAGAAGGAAAGACAATTATTTTAGTAACGCACAATCCAGAACTTGCCAAAGAACATGCAAAAATAATCTACTCTGTGAGAGACGGAAAAATTGAATGGGTTGAGCATAAGATGAAAGGCATCTGGAAAAAACGCGTTTTAGGTAAAACTCAAGGTTTATAAATTCAGAATTTACGGAATTAATATGGATAAAACAAAAATTTTGGTTTTGGCATTAGTACTAGTCTTGACTATAAATTTTATTCCTGCAATGACAGTAAGCGTGGATGCAGACAATTTTTCTCCCGGAGATGAACAGGAAATAACATTAAAAATAAAAAATACTCTCGATGAAAGCATTAAAGATGTTTCTTTTGAAATAAGCGAAGAAGTTCCTTTTACAGTCATAAGTTCCGATGAAGTTGATGAAATTGATGAAGATGACACAGAGAGTCTTGATGTGAAATTAAAAACTGCAGGTGATGTAAAAGCAGGAGATTATTCAATTCCTTATATTTTGAAGTACACTTTATCAGATGATACTGAAGAAGAAAAAGAAGGAACATTTATTCTTACAATTGAAGCAAATCCTGAACTCTCTTATACAGTAAATTCAGAAAATGCAATTGTAGGGACACAGGGAAAAGTCAAGTTTACAATAATAAATAAAGGACTTGGAGATGCAAAATTTGTCAGTGTGAAAATAATTCCTAACGGCTACACTCTTTTATCAGGAGACAGCGAATATGTTGGAACAATTGGTTCAGATGATTTTGAAACAATCAACTTTGATGTCATATTCAAGGAGAACCCAGTTCTTAATGCAGAAATAGAATACAAAGATTTTAACAATCAGAAAATAATAAAAAATGTAAATTTACCTGTGACTGTTTATACATCTGAAGAAGCATTGGCTTTGGGAATTACAAAACAGGATAACACTTTGGTTTACATGATTGTCGGAACTGTTTTATTTGCTTCATTTATGATTATAAGAAAAATTCTAAAAAAGAGAAGAAAAAATAAATCACAGGGAAGATAATTCCCATGAAAAAAGATTATTTGGTTCTGGCTTTTGGAAATTTAAAACACAGAGGACTTAGAAGCTGGCTTACTATTCTCGGTATCTTTATTGGAATTGCTGCTGTTGTTGCATTGATTTCTCTTGGACAAGGGTTAGAGAATGGAATTGAAAAACAATTTGAAAACTTGGGTAAAGACAAGATAATAATTGAACCTATAACAATGGGGCCTCCGGGAAGTGTAACATCAGAGTCTCTAATTTTAACTTCAAAAGATTTAGAGTATATTGAAGATATTGACGGAGTAGAGTGGGCTATGGGTTATCTTGTAAAAACAGGACAGGCAAAATTCAAGGATGAGTCTGCTATTGGTTTTGGAATTGGAGTAAACCCTGAAGATTTTGAAGTAGGCCTGAATTTACAGGGAGTAGAAATCATTGACGGAAGAGCATTAAAAGAAGGAGATAAGTTCAAAGTTGTTCTTGGATATGATCATTCTGTTGAAGGAAAAATTTGGGAAGAAGGAATTACTGTCGGAGGAAAAGTTGTGATTGAAGGACAAGAGTTCAAAGTTACAGGAATTATAGAAAAAGTAGGAAATCCTTTTGACGACGGAGCTTTGTATATTCCTAAAGAGACACTCAGAGAAGTTTTAAATGTCGGAGATGAGGAAAGCCAAATTATGGTTAAAGTTCGTGACGGAGAAGATGTAAATGAAGTTGCAGAAGAGATTAAAAGGAAATTAATAAGATTCAGAGATGAAAAAGAAGGGCAGGAAACTTTTACTGTTTCAACTTCAGAACAGTTGTTAAATTCTTTCAAAGATATTTTAGGAATTGTACAGGCTGTTTTAGTGGGAATTGCAGTCATTTCACTTTTCGTCGGTGGAATAGGAATTATGAATACGATGTACACTTCTGTGTTGGAAAGAACAAAAGAGATTGGAATTATGAAAGCTGTTGGTGCAAAAAATTCCGACATACTTTACATTTTTTTAATTGAGTCAGGATGTTTAGGACTGGTGGGAGGAGTAATTGGAATTCTCCTTGGTACTGGTTTAGCAAAGGGAGTTGAATACATCGCCGTCAATATGCTTGGAACAAATTTATTGCAAGCAAGTATAGATGTAACTTTAATTTCGGCAGCATTAGCTTTTTCTTTTTTAGTCGGAACACTTTCAGGAGTATTTCCTGCAATGCGGGCTGCAAGATTAAAGCCTGTTGATGCATTGCGCTACGAATAAAAAATAAAAAAAATACAAATCTTTAAAAACTAAATTTATTTTTTCAGGATATAGAGGATAAAAAAATGAGGAAATGTGTTTATTGCAATGCTGATCTCCCTGATGATCGTTCTATGGAAATTTGTGATAGATGTGGAGTAGGTGTTTGGGGCCAGAAAATGTGGCTGGCAATAAGAAAGACTACAGATACTGCGAGAGACAACGGAGATTTGAGTTTGTATAAAGAACAAGAAGTTACAGAAAGAAAGGCGGCTTAATTCTACGATAGGAATCAAAGTTCACTTCGTTCCCTTTCATTCGCAAAAGCAAATGAAGGTTCCTATTTGCGAAAATGCTAAAGCATGAATATTTTTTACTGCAAAAGGATAGGTTTTTAAATGAAAATATTTATGAATATTTTATAATGTCAAACAAAAAACCAGTAAGGACACGTGGAAAATTGCAGCTTAGCAAGTATTTTCAAGAGTTGGAAGAAGGAGACTTTGTATCAATTTCACAAGAAAGATCTGTTCCAATAAACTTCCCAAAAAGACTTCAGGGAATTACAGGGATTATTGAAGGAAAGAGAGGAAAAGCTTATATGGTAAAACTCAAAGATGGCAATGAAGAAAAAAGATTTTTGATCGAGCCAATACATTTAAAAAAAATAAAACAGATAAAAAAACAATGATTATCAACAGCAAACCACTAAGCATGGCTGAAACTTTGGAATACATAAATAAAGATGAGAATACAACTGAGATAGCTGGCTTCATAAAAAAATTCAATAAGTTAGACATTAAAGAAGCAAGAGCATTGAAAGAAGAAATTGAAAATCTAAATCTAGTTAAAATGACTCCAGAAGGAGTAGTGAAGATATTGGATTTGCTGCCTGAAACTGCAGAAGAATTAAATAAAATTTTTATTGATGTTGGTCTTGATGAAGATGAAACAAAAAAAATACTCGATATTATTAAAAAATATAAATGATGAGCATGGAAAAAGAAGAATTTGCAATAGTGTTAGATTATCTACCGAACGGATATCCTCTAGAAAGAAAAATGATGCCTATAGCTCAAGCTATTGGTAAAACAAATTTAGTATTGCTGGAGTTAGTTCCTAGACGAGGAATTTCATTAAACACCGGTGAAGAAGTTTACATCGGCGAAGGAAAGCGAGACAAGATATATTATATTCTTGGGAGACTACACAGAGAAAAGATGACAGAATCTGCAAAAAATCAATTGCAGGAATTCCTTGAAAAAATAGTCGGGGAAAGGGAGAAAGAATTTGTTGAGTTTTTCAACAAGTCAGAGGCAATAAACAAAAGGTTGCACCAGATAGAATTATTGCCAGGATTTGGTAAAAAGCATATGCAAGAAATATTAACACAAAGAAAGGAAAAAGAATTTGAATCTTTTGAAGACATGAAAAAAAGAATTCAGAATCTTCCAGATCCAGAAAAAGCAATACAGAAAAGAATATTAACTGAATTAGTAAATATTGAAAGGCACAATTTATTCATAAAATAAAATGACAGAACAAATACAAACACACCGAGGGAAACCAGAATCAAAATTCGAAGAAAAACTAGTTAGAATTCTCTCAAAAGATATTGAAGGCAAATTAAATGTTTATGTCGGACTTACAAAAATTAAAGGAATTTCATGGAGCATGGCGAATGCTATTTGCAAACAATTGAATTTTGACAAAAAAAGAAAAATAGGTTCATTAAGCAAAGAAGAAATTGACAAGATAAATGATTTTGTTAAAAATCCAAAAATGCCAATGTATCTGGCTAACAGGAAAGTAGATGTTGAGACTGGAAAAGATAAGCATCTTATTGGCAATGATTTGGACTTGCAAAAAGAATTTGATATTGGAAGACTAAGAAAAATTAAGAGTTACCGAGGATTAAGACATGCTGTAGGACTTCCAGTAAGAGGACAAAGAACAAAGAGCCACTTTAGAAAGAACAAGAAGAAAGGAGTTGGAATTAAAAAGAAATCTAAACCAACAGAGGCACAAAAATGAAAATCAAATTAAAAATTTTCAGTTTATCTGAAATAGGAATTTTCAAATGAAAAGGAAACATAAAACATATTCAAAACCAAAGAGACCTTTTGACAAGGCAAGAATAGAAGAAGAAAGAGTAATCAAAAAAGATTTTGGATTAAAAAATAAAAAAGAAATCTGGAAAGCAGATGCGAGAATAAAATCAATAAGGGAAAAAGCAAAAAAATTAATTTCTGCAAGCGAAGAAGATAAGAATGATTTTTTCAACAGGATAAAAAAAATTGGATTAAAAGTTGATTCAATAAGTGATGTTCTTTCATTAGATAAAAAAGATTATATGAAGAGAAGATTGCAGACAGTTTTAGTTGATAAAAAAATTGCAAAAACTGTTGACGGCGCCAGACAACTTATCACTCATAAAAAAGTTTTTGTTGGCGGAAAAATTGTAAGCTCTCCATCTTATACTGTTCCAATTGAATTTGAAAAGAGTATAACTTTAAAACCCAGCAAAGTCAAAAAAGGGAAAGTAAATGAAAAAATAACTGAACAATGAAAGAAGAACAAAAACAGGAAATGGTGGAAGGCAAACAGGAAGTTTTAGACTCGTCTGCTAAAAAACATACGAGAGAGTTGGAAGCGGTTCTTAATATTTACACTTCATTCAATAATACTCTTGCACATGTTACAGATATGTCAGGAAAAACAATTTCAAAAATAACAGGCGGAATGGTAACAAAGCATGGAAGATTGAAAGCAAACCCAACTATCGCAATATTTATTGCAAAAAGAATAGCTGAAAATCTTGGAGAGTTAGGAGTAAAATCTTTGTACGTAAGAATAAGATCAAAAACAGGAAGCCCTACACTTGGCCCAGGAGCTCATGCAATTGTAAAAAGCCTTACAAGAGAAGGATTCAAAATACTTAACATACTTGATACTACAAGATTTCCACGTGGAGGACCAAAGAAGAAAGGTGGAAGACGTGGAAGGAGAGTTTAAAAACTAAAATTGTAGGATAATAACATGGACATCATAAACCAAAAAAATAATCAAATCACATTCAGTGCAGAAATAGGCGAAAGTCTGGCAAATGCAATAAGAAGATATGTTGATGAAATTCCAATTATGGCTATTGATGAAGTAGAAATTTCAATGAATGATTCTCCATTATATGATGAAACAATTGCTCACAGAATGGGATTAATTCCATTAAAGATGGAAAAGAAAGCAAGCGGAAAAGATGAGGAATTAAAATTAGTTGCAAAGAAAGAAGGAACTGTTTATTCTGAAGAATTAGACGGAAAAATAAAACCTGTTTATGGAAATATCCCAATAACTGTCTTGAAAAAAGGACAGGAGTTAGAAATACTTGCTACTGCAAGAACAGGAAAAGGAAATGAACATGTTAAGTTTTCACCAGGATTAATGTTCTACAGAAATTTGATGAAGATAAAAATAGACAAGGATTGCCCTAAAGAAATTTTAAATGCCTGCCCTAAAGAAATTTTAAGATCTGAAGGGGGAAAAGTTTCTGTTATTGACGAAAACAAATGTGATATGTGCGAAGAATGCATTGAGATGTGCAGAAAAGTTGGGAAAAATTCAATAGAGCTTACTCCAACAAATGAACTTATTATAACTGTAGAATCATTCGGGCAAATCGACGAAAAAGATATTTTCAAGAGAGCAATTGAACTTCTAAAAGAAGATTTGAAAGATGCTGCAAAAAAGATTTCTAAATAAAAGATATTTTGCAGAATAATCTTGTTTATAAAATATTAATGAATTAATTTAATATGGATTTAATAGAGTTATCTTCTAAAGAGAGTGAACTTGTTGAGAAAATATTAAAAAATTGTGAAAATTTAGCTCTTTGTGGAAAATATAATGAAATAAAAGATAGAGGACATTCAACGAGGGGAGTTTGGAATTATGAAGATAATGAAATAAAAATAAGATATGAATTTGGAATTAATTATTATGGGGATGGGGAGAGATATGAGATAATTTATAATAATTCTAAAGTTTTAGAAACAGAAGCATGCGAACAAAGAATTTCCAAAAAAATGAAGGATGGTTGTTTTCTTACCCAATATATCCCTGGAGAATGGGAGAATATAATTAGTGAAAAGTTAAAGAATTCTAAAAAGAAGAAAAAGTAAAATAAGAAATTTTACAATTATCCATTTATGCGGATAAAAGGATTCGAACCTTTGTAGGCACTAAGCCAACAGATTTTGAGTCTGTCCCGTTTGACCACTCCGGCATATCCGCATAAAGAAAACCCCTGTTTTTCTTTATCAATCTATCCTCTGAATTAGGGTCACGCCTGATAATATATCTAAAAGAAGGATATAAAAACTTTTATAAACCCTTTTTATCTCACACTTTTATCTGCGAGCGAAAGCGATAGTAGAATTAATAATTCTATTAGCAGAAATTCAATGAAAACTAAAACACAAATAGAAACACAGTTGAGAAGAAAGACAAATCCTGAACTAGTGAAAACAATAATCGAAGCAAAGAAAAAAGAGAATTGGCTTGAAATTGCTGGAATTTTATCAAGTCCAAGAGTTAAAAAAATTGATGTTAACTTAGACAGAATAAATAGAGAAGCAAAAGAAGGAGAAACAATTGTTGTTCCAGGGAAAGTTTTGTCAGAGGGAGAAATCAGCAAAAAAGTTAAAGTAGCCGCATTTTCTTTTTCAGAGAAGGCTAAAGAAAAAATATTAAAAGCAAAAGGAGAAACATTAACAATCATGGAAGAAATTAAAAAAAATCCTGACGCAAAAGGAATCAAAATAATAAAATGATAATAATCGACGGAAAAAATGCAATCTTAGGAAGGCTAGCAACATATGTAGCAAAAGAAACATTAAAGGGAGAAGAAGTTGCAATAGTAAACTGCGAACAGATTATTGTAACAGGAAACAGAAAAAATATACTTGAAAATTATGAAGCAAAAAGACAAAGAGTCGGAAGCACGCAGAAAGGTCCAAAGGTTTCCAGAACAAATGAAAAAATAGTCAAGATGACAATAAGAGGAATGTTGCCAAATGCAAGAAGAATGGGAAGAGGGAGAGATGCATTCAAGAGAATAAAATGTTACACTGGACTTCCAAAAGAATTTGAAGCAAGCAAAAAAATTACAATGGAACAGAAAGCAGTGAACAAAGGAATTAAAGTTAAGGATATTTCAAAATGACAGAACTAAAGTTCAGCACAAATAAAAATTCGGGGGAATTTTCATAATGAGTAAGATAATAAGTTCAGGAAAAAGAAAAAGTGCAATTGCAAGAGCAGTTCTTGAAGAAGGAGAAGGAAAGATTTGGATAAATGGAAGAGATTACAAAACATTACATATTTTTGACAAATTGAAAATAGACGAGCCGTTGAGAATTGCAGAAAATATTTTAGGAAAATTGAATTTTAATGTTGATATAAGTATAAAAGGCGGTGGAGAAAAAGGACAAATTGAAGCTGCAAGAATTGCATTGTCGAGGGCAATTTTAGATTTTTCAAAATCAAAAGAACTTGAAAAAGAATTTATGGATTATGATTGGAATCTTCTTGTTGCAGATGTAAGAAGAAAAGAAACTTACAAGTCAGGAGATAGTAAAGCTAGAAGTAAGCGTCAAAAATCATATAGATAATTAGAGATTTCTGATATAAAAAAGATTTTAAGGGAGATATTTCTGATAATAATATGTTAACTAAAGAAGAAGCAAAGGAAAAGCTAAAGCAACTTATTGAAAAATACAATAAATATAAAGAAGATAAAGAGTTAATGAAGAATGAGAGACAGATATGTGATAGCTTAATCCGTCCATTCTTTAGAGATATTCTTGGTTGGAATATTGAAGATCCTTATGAATTTAAATCAGAGTATGGACAAGCAGGGCAAAGGATGGATTATCTTGCCTGTATAGAAGGAGTAAGTCAATTTGTAATTGAAGCAAAAGCCCCCTCTAGAGAGATAAAAGAAAAAACTGATTTTTATAAACAAACAGTACAATATGCAGAAGCAAAAGAAAAAGATTTTGCGATTCTAACAAATTTTAAGACATTTATAATCTTTAGGGCAGGAATAGAAACTCAAGGAATTTATGCTAATGAGATAAGGACAATAGACTTACTTAATATTAAGGAAGAGGATATTGATTTTTTATTATATTTCTCTAAAGATTTTTGGATTGAAAAAGGTGAAGAAAACCCATTATATTCACAAAAAAATCTAAAGAAAAAGAAACCCCTTGATCAAAGACTTGTTGAGGAAATGACTATTTGGAGAGAACATTTTCTTAAAAGTTTGCAAAGACATAAAGATAAATATAATTTTGATAATGAAAGAGGATTAGAGAAAATAGAAGAAGAAGTACAAAGATTTATTGATAGATTAATATTCATCTGTTATTGCGAAGATAAGCAATTAAATGATAATGAATTAAAACCTCTTCTTTTGGAATATCGTAAGAAACATGTCGGAAAAATCTTTTTAATGCCGAGCATAAAAAAGCTATTTGATAATTATAATCAAATTTACAATAGCGATTTGTTTAAAAAAGGATTATGTGACGAATTTGATTTTGATGAAGGAGTTTTAAGTGAAATATTAGAAAATTTAAGAGGATACTTTGGAGAAACTTTACCTTATAATTTTGCTATTATTGACGCAGATATCTTAGGAAGAGCTTATGAAAATTTCTTGGGGCATATTACAACTGGGAAAAAAAGATTTAAAGAAAAACAAGATATAGGAAAAAGAAAAAAGATGGGGATTTATTATACCCCCCAATACATTGTAAATTATATTGTTAAAAATACGGTGAGAGAAAAAATAAAAGATTTAACTTTTGATGAAATCTTAAAAATAAAAATAGTTGATCCTTCATGTGGAAGTGGAAGTTTTTTGATTAAAGCATTTGACATTTTAATTGAAGAAAGCAAAATAAAATTAAAAAGAGAATTAAATTATGAAGAGAAAAAAGAATTATTATTAAGTTGTATACATGGAGTTGATTTAGATGAGAGAGCTTGTGATATTGCTAAACTTAATTTATCATTAAAATTAGCAACACGCGGAGAAAAACTTCCTGCTTTACATGATAATATCCGAAATGGGAATTCATTAATTGATAATAAAGAAATTGCAGAAGATAAAGCTTTCAAATGGGAAGAGAAATTCCCTTTCAAGTTTGATGTGGTAATAGGGAACCCCCCTTATGTTTTTGGTGGAAATTTTGGAATAAGTGAGTTAGAAAAGAAATTTTTTCAAAAAGAATATGTCTCTGCTAGTGGAAAACTTAATTTATTTTCATTATTTATAGACAAATCAACAAGTATTTTAAAAAATGAAGGTTTCTTAGGGTTTATTCTTCCAAATACACTATTAAGAGTAACTTCTTATGAAGGGACTAGAAAAGAAATTTTAGATAAAACTAAGATATTGCAAATAATCAATCTTGAAGCAGGAGTTTTTGAAGGAGTTACGGCATCAACTATCATAATTATCTTACAAAAAGAAGACGATAAAAGTAAAAGAGAGGAGAATGAAGTTAGAATATTTAATGGGATAGTCTCTAATTATAATGAAAAATCACAAAAAGAATTCTTCAATAATCTTCATATCTTTGATCTTGGGTTTGGAAATGATAATAAATTAGTAGACCATGTCAATAAGGGATGTGTAAAGTTAGGTTCTATTTGTAAAGAAATAATTTTTGGTGTCGTTATAACGAAGAACAAAGAAGAAGTTGTATCTAATAGGAAAATTGATTCAAGATATAAAAAGTTTTTAGAAGGAAAAGATATTGGTAGATATAAAATAAATTTTTCAAATAAATTTTTGCTTTATGAAAAATCAAAACTTCATAGACCAAGAACACCAAAGATATTTGAAGTTGAAGAAAAAATCTTAGTTTAAAGAATAAGTGGGGGAGCTAGACCGATTAAAGCAACTTATGATAATCAAATGTTCTATGATAAAGAATCTATAAATAATATAATTTTAGAAAATAAAAACTTTAGTACAAAATACATTCTTGCATTACTTAATTCAAAATTAATAAACTGGTATTATTCTACAAAATTTACAAATGCATCAACTCTTACTGTAAATATCTCAAAAGCGTATCTATCCCAACTTCCTATTAAAGATATTTCTATCTCTAAACAACAGCTAATAATTAATTTAGTGGATAAAATGCTTTCTCTAAACAAAGAACTTCAAGAAGTGGGTAATAAAGACAAATATCGGAGAGAGAAAATAGAAGAAGAAATCAAAAAAACAGATAATCAAATTGATGAAGAAATTTACAAATTATATGAATTAACTCCTGAAGAAATTAAGATTGTTGAGGGGGAAGGAAAATGATTAGTAAAACAACCGGGATGGATTGGTTAAAAAAGCATATTAAAGAATTAGAAGTGACCACCACCCAGTTTAAAGAGATAACCAAAGAAATAATAAAGATAAGTCCGGCGGTGTGTAATTCATTTCAAGCATGGACACCCTTAAAATTAGTTCTACTTAATTACCTTATTGATGTTTGCAGTTTAATTATAGATAGAAACATTAAGAATAAAAAAGTTTTTGAAGAATCTTATTATGTAGATCTCTTTGCAGGATCAGGGTTAAATAAGATAGGGCAAGATTATCTTATTGGCTCGCCATTAATTAGTTTATTAAAATATTCAAATAGATTTAATACCTTGTTCTTTTGTGAAAAGGAAAAGATATTATTTGATGCTCTTCAAAAAAGATTAAATTTTGCTAAAAAAGATAATTTTGTCTTAGTAAATAATGATTGTAATAAATATTTAGATGATGTGATAACAAAAATCAGCAAACCTAAATCTTACTCTTTCTTTTTTATAGACCCACATGGTATGGAATTCTCATGGAATTCTATGATTAAAATATTGCGGGTGAGAAGCGATATAGTATTTACATTTATGACCAGCGAAATTTATAGAGCAATCGGATTAAGCAAGTCTGGGAAGAGTAATGGTAATTGCTTAACAGATTTCTTTGGGGATGAATCTTGGAAAGAGGTAAAAGATTATGAAGAGTTAGTCCATAAGTATGAATCCAATATTTCAAAAGTAAGATTAAACTCTCTAATTGAAGATATAAAGATTAAGTCAACTAAATTTAACTTTTGCTATCATATTATCTTTGTTACCAATAAAACTAAAAATGAATGTCCTTGGATGCGAGCGATAGGAAAAGCAAAAAGAGAGATAGAATCTAATTCAGATAAATCTGTTGAAATGGCATTAGAGATAATTAAAAAAAGGCAGGACACTTTGTTTTAAGGTAAATTTATATAATTCTTTTATATTGTAATCTTATGAAAAAGGAGGGCGAAATGGGTTATATAAATCGTAGTTCTCTTCTCTATAAAAGCAAGGTTGAATATGCTGATTTTTGCATAAATCATGTTGAAGGATGTGCTCACGGATGCACTTTCCCCTGTTATGCGTTTATGATGGCTAAACGATTTGGAAAAGTAAAAAGTTATGAAGAATGGTTAAAACCAAAACTTGTTAAAAATTCTTTAGAACTATTGGACAAAGAGATTCCAAAATACAAAAATGAAATAAAATTCGTTCACCTATGCTTTACAACAGACCCCTTCATGTATAGGTATCCCGAAGTTGCAGATATGACTCTAAAAATAATAGATAAATTAAATTCAAATGGGATAAGATGCACTGTTTTAACAAAAGGAATTTTTCCAAAGGAATTAATTAATATTAAAAAATATGGAAGAAATAATGAGTATGGTATTACTTTGGTTTCTTTGAATGAAGATTTTAAAGAAAAATTTGAACCTGGAAGTGCACCTTATCTTGGAAGGATAAATTCTTTAAAAAAACTTCATGATGCAGGATTAAAAACTTGGGTTAGCATGGAACCTTATCCAACACCAAATCTTACAAAAGGAAGTGGAATTGCTAATCTTATAAAAATTTTAAATAAAATCTCTTTTGTTGATAATATTATTTTTGGTAAACTGAATTATAATTGTAAATCAACAAATTTCCCGGATAATGAAGAGTTCTATGATAAATGTGCAACAATTGTTGAAAAATTTTGTAAATTGAACAAAATAAAATATCACATTAAATATGGAACTAAAAAAAGAGATAATACTTCTACGGTTAAACTCTTTGAAAAAACTCCCGTATGTAGTTTTCAAACAATCAAAGAAAATCTTTTATTACCAAGAGAAATCAATTAGTTATTTTACCCCCAAGCTTTCTAATTTATTCTGAACATGATTGAACAGCGTTGATGAAACAATCGGTTGGTGAGTTCCTTCGTGAATTTGATTATTGAATTTTATTTTTCCGATGTAAGTAAAATTTTTCAGAATTTTTTTTAATCCGTTGACAGAGAGGTTATGCTTTTCAGAGAGAGTTCTCAAACTAAAATTTTCATTTAAAAATTTTTCAAATATTTCTTCAACTTCCCGAAAATTTTCTGCAGGAATTAATTTCCCTTCCAGAATCTTGTATCCAAAGGGAGCGCGTGACATAAGATTTCCCTGAGATGCTTTTTTAATCATTGAATTTTTCTGGTTTGTTCTTAGTGATTTAAGCTTTTCAATTTCTTTTTTCAATTCCCCATTTTCCCGACGAAGCATTTCAAGTTCTTCCATAAAAAGATAAAGGGAATATGAATTTTAAATCTTGGGATTGTAATTAGAAAATTATACAAAATGTTTAAATAGTATTTCTATGTTGAAATAAACATTCAATAAAAATGGAATGTAATTCTACATCTGTAGCAAAATCAGAGGATGAGCCTCCCAATCTGGCGATAGAGCCAGGAGGTCTTGTTTCTATAGATGAAATTTCTAAGGTATCGAAATTAAACAAGGAAGAACTGAAAAAAGTTTTTGACAAATATCCAATAAGAATTACAAATTATTATTTTTCATTGATTAAAGAAAAAGAGGATGGGATTTACAAGCAATGTGTTCCCTCACTCGAAGAAATTTCTGATAGCCATGGAGAAGAGGATCCTCTAAATGAAGAACCCGAACATCAACTGAGGAAAAATGTTCCTTCACTTTTAACGCATAGATATCCTGACAGAGTTTTGTTTAGGATTTCAAACTCCTGTGCGATGTATTGCAGGTTCTGTACGAGAAAAAGAAAAGTCGGAGATATTCACAAAAACCCAACGTGGAGCGAAATTGCAAAAGCATTAGTTTATATTAAAGAACATAACGAGATAAGGGATGTAATCCTATCAGGTGGAGACCCCCTAATGCTTCCTGATGTCCTTATTGACAAAATATTGAATGCTGTTCACTCGATTATTTCAAAAAGAGAAAATGGGATTATAAGAATCGGAACCAGAATTCCTGTTGTTTTTCCCCAAAGAATAACTAAAGAGTTATGTGAGGTCTTGAAGAAGTATCATCCAATTTATTTGAATACTCATTTTAATCATCCTGCTGAAATAACTGCTGAAAGTAAAAAAGCATGCGGAATGTTGGCTGATGCTGGAATTCCTGTGGGCAACCAGACAGTTCTTTTGAAAGGAGTTAATGATAACCCAGAAACTATGAAAAAACTTATGCAAGGGCTTGTAAGCATGAGAGTTAGGCCGTACTATATTTATCAATGCGACCCTGTTAAGGGAGCAAATCATTTTAGAACAAAAGTAGAAAAAGGATTGGAGATTTACAAATCACTGAGAGGACATACTTCTGGATTATGTGTTCCGCAGTTTGTTATAGATGCTCCTGGCGGAGGAGGAAAAATTCCAATTCTTCCAGAATATCTGCAAACAATAACTGATGAGAAGGTTGTAATGAAAAACTATGAGGGAAAGATGTTTGAATATGTGCAACCTGTTTAAACAGCTGTTTTAAACAGCTAACTTTTCTTGTATTTTATCAAACAGCTGTTTGTCTATTATAGGTTCATGCTGTCCGTCGCTTTCGTGATTTGCAAATTTTACTTTCCCCAAATAAGTTGTGTTTTTTAGAAGTTTAATCAGCCCAGAAGTAGTCATACTGTATTTTTTAGCTAATTGAGTCAATGAGATATTTGAATTAAGAAATTCCTCAAAAATTGCTTTTACTTTTGCAGATTCATCATTGTCAACCAACAGTTGTTTGTTCAAGAGTTTGTAACCTTTTGGGGCTTTTGTGATAAACCCTCCTTCCTTGGCTTTTCTTTCCATTCCAAACTTGGTTCTGTCTCCAATTATATTTCTTTCAAATTCTGCAAAGGCACCGATTATTTGGAACATCAGTTTTCCGGATGCACTGGCAGTTTCAATCTTATCTTGCAGGGAAATAAAATCTATTCCTAATTCTTTTAGTTTGTCTATGGTTAAAATTAAATCTTTCAAACTTCTGGAAAATCTATCAAGCTTGTAAATGAATATTGCCTGGAATTTTCTTTCTTCAGCATCTTTTAACATTTGCTGCATTTCAGGACGTTTCAAATCTTTTGCAGATTTTCCTTCATCTCTGTAAATTTTGAAAATTTCATATCCAAGAACTTTTGAATAGTTAAGCAAAGAATCTTGCTGGGCATCTAAACTAAATCCGTGCTGGGCCTGGTCTTGGGTTGATACTCGAACATAGACTGCTGCAAATGGTTTGGCTGTTTGAACAGGTGTTTGATTCATTTTTCCTCTTTTATATGTAAACTTAGGGTATTACTAAGCTTGTTTCTGTCTATTTAGGGTGCCCTAAGTATATAAATATTGTGTGAAATAAGGGGAAAGATGAGAATTTTCGGAATATTTCTTTAGTGCTTGGTGCTAGTTGTGCACCAAGGTTATCTTAGTGAATATAAATAAAATTAAGGTTTGAAATATATTTTACAGGATAGGGTTTTTCTTTTTCTGGATAGATAAAAAATATTTCATCTTTAACTAAGTGATGTAAATATCTTTTGTTTATAGGAAGTTTAACAATCCCCAAATCCAGATTAATTTCACTAACAGGATGATCTTCATTTCTAAAACCGATAAGATGATATTGGTGATCTGATTTAAATTCCCCTATGAACATTTCTGTAAATTCTTCAGATTCTACAGGATATTTTACTTTGATAGAATCATAACCAAGATTAACTTCTGGATGAACCATAAAAGAAGAGACAAGAAGAATTATTTAAAGATTATTGTGATTTTTTTGATAATGGTGAACTAACATAAACCCCATACTTCGTTCACTGTCATACACTCGCTTTGCTCGTGCATTAAGGTTAACTTTGTGAATGGGCAAAATTTAATATTTTTATTAAATGTGATTTTTCTTTTTCTGGATGATTTACTTTTTTTTCAGCCTCTTCAAGGTAAGAAGTTAATTGAGCCTGTAAATTTTCTGGAGATAAATCATGATTGTCATAGTCTAAACCACATTTTGGGCATTTAATTAATACTTCATTGTATGGACCAACATTAACTAATCTTCTTGTTAAAAATGTTTGATCCAAGGGACATTTTATGTCTATTAATCTCTCATCTTCCTTCAAACAATATTCTTCAGATTTTCCATCTAAATTTATGAATTTGATAGATTTTTCATTTCGATATTTTACCATGAAAATAAAGAGAGTTCTTATTTTTAAAGATTATTATAGATTATCGACGAGAAATTTTTCCGCGCATTTCTTTAGTGTTTGGCGCTGGTTGTGCATTAAGGTTATGTTAGTGAATGCTGTTTAAACAGGTGTTTAGGAAAGATAAAAAGAATATGATAAAAGCAAACAGCTGTTTGTCTCTGTTTAATACTGTTTTAAACAGGTGTTTTCCTGTTTTTTTGTGTTTAAACAGCTGTTTTTTGTATAAGAAATCAACTTCTTTGACCGACGGAAAAAATGAAATTTTATCGACGAGGAACAAAACATTTTTAAAGTATATTTTACAAAATATATTATGTTTTGGTTGTTTACCGGAAAAAAAGAGGTTAAGCGAATAAAAGATGAAACTCAAAAGGGTTTTGAATCTGTTAAAAAAGATATAAATTCTGTAAGTGAGTGGATTAAACACCTTGATTCTGAGAAAAATTTGCAAAAGAAATATATTACAGAAATAAGAGAAGTTTTATCCTCGATAAAAAATGATGTTGAAGGACTGAAAAATGTTATTGCGGTTATGAATGAACTGAAAACAAACAAGGTGTTTAAAACACCCCAGCCAGTGTTTAAGAAACAAACAGGTGTTTATGCTGTTCAAACAGGTGTTCAAACAGGTGTTCAAACACCAAATTTAAATCAATTTTCTGTAACAGAAAGAGCTATTTTGTGGGTTTTGTTGAACAGTGATATGAAGTTGAGTTATGATGATTTAGCTGCTATGTTAGGAAAAGAGAGATCTACGATTAGAGGGCAGATAAACACAATAAAACAGAAAAGTGAGCTAATTGAAGAAGAAATAGAGAAAAATGGGAAAAAAAGAGTATTCATACCTGAAGAAATAAAAGAAAAAATGCTAAAAAAGACAAAAGTGAGAGTTGGAAATAATAAAAATAATAAAAAAGATGAGTAAAACAATAAAAAATTATATTAAAAAATAATCAAAGTGAGAGTTTTTGATAAAACTAAAAATAGGGAAAGAAAAAGGAGGAAAAGAAGAGAGTAAATAAAAAAGAGAGTTGAGAATAAAACAGAAAAAATTAAGAAAAGAGAGAGATAAAACATAGAAAAGGAATAGTTTAGTTAATCGGTTAACCGAAAATGTAATTTGAAATAAAATTATAATTCCCTAAGCTGAAAAAGGACAGGTAAAGGAGCAATCTTCTTTAATTTTTCAGAAACAGAGAGTTGAATCATCTTGTTATTTATTTTGGTTTTATCGACGGGAATTCCCTTTTTGATCAATTTTCCAACATAATCTCTTATTGAGCTTTCAGTAAGGTTAAGTCTTTGAGAGAGAGTTTTATAGTCAGCATAGCCTGTTTCTTCTTCTATCTGATAGATAGCAGAAAAGACAAGAAATTCTTGCTCTGTAATTCTTTTGAACTTATTCCGAATCTCTTTTTTCAAATTATCGAGGGAGTTTAATACTTCTATAGCATTGCTAAAAGAAGCTTTTTCTGTCTGTTGGTTTGTCTGTTGGTTTGTCTGTCTGTCTGCTGGAACCCCTTCATTTCCAGTGGAAAAGGATGTATTTTTAGGGTTTAAAGGCTTAAAAGGGTAATAATGTGCTGGGTTTTGTGTTGGAAATGCTGGGTTTTCAGGATTATGTGCTGGGTTTTGTGTTGGAATAAAATCCACTTTTTTAGGGATAAATTCAGATAATTTGTTAGATAATTCTTTAAGATTTTTGTCTATTTCCGAAAGTTTTTCTTTATTTTCATGCAAGAATTTATTTAAAAGGTTTATCTCGCTGTGGATAGAATCGATATCTTGCTTCACTTTCTGGAAAGCATTTTTGATAGGTTCATCCATATTAAATATAAAAAAAATCAGTATAAAAAATTAAGTATAGTCAAGATAGGTTTGATTCGGATTTTGTGCCTGAGTTTGGTGTTTTTTATAGGCTTGATAAGTGCTGTCTGTTAATTTCCACCTGGATCTTTTAAGATAAGGGGACCCTTGAGGATTCTTTTTTATCTCGACAACAAGGCCTTTCTTTTTCAGTTCTAAAAGAAGACTTTTTACAAATTCTTCATCGCGGGCGATTTCAGATGCAATGTTTAAAGTAAATAGAGATTTAGGAGAAACAGAATAAAGATGGGCGAGAATCTGCTCATAAATTTTTTCTCTTTTTTGCAGGGAAATTTTCATATAAGAATTAATAAAAGCTTTTTTTTAAATTTAGCTAAAGAATTACTGGCTTTCTTTTTCTTCTTTCTTCTTTTGAGGACTTAAAGAAGGCATTGGAACGTGAATAGGCAATCCAATTTCATCTTCTAATTGAAGGGCCTTAATATTGGATTTTTTCATGATAACATTAAAGATAGCAACTCTGAACTCTTCAGAAGTCTTTTTGTCTTTCCAGCCATTTAATACTTCTTTTGCAATCTTAGGTTCAACAGAGAGAATAAAGCTCCCTCCAAGCTCTACTTTTGCAAATTCAGGCTCATATGACACAGTATAAACAAAATCAATTTTTAGCAAGTCTTCTTTAATCTTTAATTCAGATTTGAAAGAATCGATAGAGTTAATATCAATTTTTGTGTTAAAAGTAATTTTATCAGCTTTTTCCTTAAGTCTCTCGACGTTTATTTTAGTAAAATTAAAATTTATTAGCCTCATTTTATTTTAGAATAAAATATGTTTTTAAATATTTATATTAGTGAATTGATATTTAGGATTACTTATAAAATAGTAATAAATGAATTAAAATAAAATTTAGTAAATTAAACTAAATCTTCTTCAGAAACAATAACAAAGTCCCCAATAGCAATTATTGAATTATAAGGAATCAATAAATCGTGAGTATTTGTTCTTTCAAGATTAAGGTTATTTGTATAAGGAGTAGGCTCTTTAACTAAGAGATTTATTAATTCCCCTGATTTAGTCTCAAAAGTAATATCCTTAACAAAACCCAACCTCTTTCCTTCTTTGGTCACAATCATTTTTCCCATCAAAGAATTATAAGTATTCTTGTTTCCTTGTTGCATACAAAAGTAGAGATAAAATTTGTTTATAAATTTTTCTGTAAAAATAAATAGATTTACGAGTATATAATAAAAAGATAGAATAAAGAAAATTAGACAAATAAAAATTAAAGATTATTGGAAAAAATACTAAAAAAGGAATTAAAAAAGAGAAAGAAGAGGAAAATACCCTCCCACCCCTTGATTTCGTGTAGAAATATTTATAAGGGAATTTGTTTGTTTTTTATTTTTATTTTATTTATAAAATTATATATTATATATTATATATATTAATTAATAAAAATAAATCAAATCATAAAATATATATTCAATTTTAAGTATAAATTACAAATTTTAAAAAATTTTTTTTATAAATGTAATTTTTTTAAATAAATCAATTATTATTCTAATCTTTATTATTAAAGCATTATTGTTATAACTATAACTTTAATTGATAGTATTTTGTTGCTATTACTCTAAAAAAATATATTTCCATAAGAAATAAAGGTGTTTTTCTTTTTGAGTGGTTATAATTCCTTATATAATTAAAATAATAATTCTCGTTGAGGATATTTATATATACTCAAGTTTCCATTGGAAATAGAAGTGTGAGTGTAAAATGACCTTTAGAGAATAATATAATTTAAAATAAGGAGCTACAATAAAATATAGAGGGGTAAAAATGGGAAGTGAACTTGACAAAATATTTGAAGCATTTGACAATAATGGAATTTTCAAAAATAAATCTTTATTGCAAAACAGCTATCAGCCTGAAGACATTCCTCATAGGGATAAGCAAATAAACCAAATTGCTTCTATACTTGCACCTGTTCTGCGAGGAGAAAGAGCAAGCAACCTTTTTCTTTACGGAAAGACAGGAACAGGAAAGACTCTTTCAATACAATATATTAAAAATGAATTAATAAAAAGAGTCAAGAAAGATTCTGATTTTGAGCTTAGAATAGAATACTTGAATTGCAAATTAAAAAAAGTTTCTGATACAGAATACAGAATTCTTGCAGAACTTATAAAAAAATTTGGAGGAGAAGTTCCTGCAACAGGGCTTCCTACGCAATCTGTTTATGATAAATTCATTGATACAATTGATTCAACAAAAATGACTGTTGTTCTCATACTGGATGAAATAGATCAAACAGCCAAGAAAATTTCTGATGATTTTCTTTATAATCTTACAAGATTAAATTCTGAACTTACAAAATCTCAAATTTGTCTCGTTGGAATAAGCAACAATCTTACTTTTTTAGATGAAATAGATCCCAGAGTTAAAAGTTCTCTTTCCGAAGAGGAAATTGTTTTTCCACCTTATAATGCAATGCAACTGCAGGACATTCTTACAAAAAGAGCAAATGATGTTTTCAAAGAAGGAATCATGCAGGAAGGTGTTGTTGCAAAATGTGCTGCTTTGGCTGCAAGGGAACATGGTGATGCAAGAAGAGCTTTAGATTTGCTTAGAATTGCAGGAGAATTAGCAGAAAGAGATAACTCAACAAAAATTTTATTCAAGCATATAGATGAAGCAAATAATAAAATAGAGAAAGACAAGATTCTAGATGTTATCAAAACAGAACCAAAACAATTCCAGCTTGTTTTAAGTTCTATAATTGCTCTTTCAGAAAAACCGAACAATCATATTTTTACAGGAGAAGTTTACAGTCTTTACAGGGATTTATGCAACAAGAATCATCTTGAAATCCTGACACAAAGAAGAGTCAGCGATATAGTGCAGGAATTTGATATGCTTGGAATTATTACTGTTAATGTTATTTCAAAAGGGCGGGGCGGAAGAATGAGAGAAATCAGGCTTGCAATTACTAAAGAAATTACTGAAAAGGCTAAGGAAATTATTGCAGATTCATTAAATTATTAATCGGAGAATTATGACAGAAACAAAAGTTTCAGCACAATTACAAAAGTTCACTTCGTTCCCTTTAATTCACAGAAGCAAATTAAACAGGAGTTTTGTATAATGAACACACCAGAAATATTAAGATTTTGTTTAGAAAAAGGTTTCTTATTGGATAATGAAGTTCTGAACATGCTTAATGACAGCGATGTGGAATCTGCAAAATTAATTATTGAAAGAATTAAAGATTCAACAAACCAGAGAATTATAACGCAAAAACTTTTCAGCCAGAATAAAGAAAAAGTCTTCCAGATTATTTCAACATTGCCTAAAGAAAATCAACAGCATTTGGAACGCCTAAAAATAAAACTTGGTTTGAGCATTGAAATTGAGGGGCACCAAGTTTCCCCTTACACTAACCCTTCCTTTTCAGAAGAAATCAAAAATGAATCTAATGTTAAAGTTTTATCTTCTGTACTTGGTTTGACTACTAAAAAAATAGAAGTTGGGGATTTTATAAAATATTTCAGAAACAGACTCATGGAAATAAGAAAAATACTGCAGGCAAACTCTTCATTGAAAAATCTTGTTTCAATTAATAAAATTTCAGGGAACAGGCAAAATCTTTCCGTAATAGGAATTGTTTCAAACAAGACAATTACAAAAAATAAAAACATGATTCTGGAAGTCGAAGATTTGACAGGAAAAATAAAAGTTTTGATAAATAACAACAACAAGAATCTTTATGAAAAAGCAGAAGAAGTTACTCTTGACTCAATTCTTGGTTTTAGTGGAGTTGGGGACAGAGAAATTATTTTTGCAAACGACATTGTTTTTCCTGACGCATCAATTGCCGAAAGAAAAAAATCTCCTGTTGAAGAATACGCTCTATTCCTCGGGGACCTGCATTTTGGAAGCAAATTATTCCTGGAAGAAAATTTTTTGAAATTTATTAACTACCTTAATGGAAAAGTTCCAAATACTCCTGAATCTGAAAAAATAAAATATCTTTTTCTTATTGGAGATATTGTTTCAGGTGTTGGGAATTATCCAAATCAAGAAAGAGATTTGAAAATAGATGATATAGAAGAACAATTCCTGGGGCTTTCTGAATTATTAAGCAAAATTAGAAAAGACATAAACATAATTATCTCTCCGGGAAATCACGACGGTGTTCGGCTTATGGAACCTCAGCCATTGCTTAACGAAAGATACGCTTGGAGTTTATACAATCTGAAAAATGTTATTTTTACGGGAAATCCTTCTTATGTGAATATTGGCGCTTCGGAAAATTTTTCCGGTTTTGATGTTCTTACTTATCACGGAGTTTCTTATCATTATTATGCCAATTCAGTTTCAAAACTTATTCTTGGCAAGGCTGTAAAATCTCCCGACAAAATCATGGCTTACCTTCTGAAAAACAGACATCTTGCTCCAACGCATACTTCTGTCCAGTATTTTCCTTCTGAAGAAGATAATTTAATCATAAAAAAAGTTCCTGATATTTTTGTATCTGGGCACACGCACAAAAGCGCAGTTTCTTATTATAACAACATCCTTACAATTTCAACATCTTCCTGGGAAAGCAAAACTCCTTATCAGGAAAAAATGGGAAATGAACCTGACTTTTGCAAGGTGCCTATTTTTAATCTTAAAACTAGGGCGATAAAGATGCTTGATTTTGAGGAAAAAGAAAATGATTTATAATAAAAAGATAGGAATCGATTTTGATGATACTCTTGTTGATTTTGTCGGTGGACTTATTTTATACCATAACCAATATCACGGAACAAATTTGAAAAAGGAAGATTTTACTGACAGCTCTCTCAGCATATTAAAACGTTTTACCGGTAACAGACAGCAAAGACTGCAATCTTTTTTTGAATCAGATTATTTTAGGAAATTAAAACCTATTGAAGATGCTATTGAAATTATGAATTTGTTAAAACAACAAGAAAATCCTTTATACATTCTAACTTCCCGTCCGGATTTTTTAAAAAAAGAAACAGAAGAACTTGCAGAAAACCTTTTTCCAAGATGTTTTTCTGATATCTTTTACTCTTATAATCATTATTCGAAAAGAAAAAATTGCGGAAAAACCAAAGCTGAAATTTGCATAGACGAAGGAATTTTTTTAATGATTGATGATTCTATTGATTATACAAAAGAATGCAAAGAAAAAGATGTGAATGCGTTTTTATTCGGGGATTATTCCTGGAACCAAAACAGGCATTTTAATATTCAACGAACTAAAAATTGGAGAAAATTTTATAATGAAGACTCAAGAATATTTTGCACGACTTGATGAAGAGGTAAAAAAAATTTACAATGTTGCGAATCAGGCAAGAGCTAAAAATTTAGATCCTGTAAACAAAGTTGAAATTCCTCTTGCAATGAGCATGGCTGAAAAGGTAGTCGGATTAATTTCCACAATTTATCCTCAAATGGAAAAAAGCGGGATTGCAGAAAGGATTTTGGAACTGGAAAAACAATATGGGAAATTAGACCCTGCAGTTTGCATTCAAATTGCTGAAGAAGTTGCAAAACAAAAATTTTGTCAATTCGCATCGCTGTTGCAAGCAATTGATGCAGGAGCAAGAGTTGCTTTTGCGTATACTACTTTAGGGGTTGTATCTTCTCCAATTGAAGGTTTAACTGAAATCAGAATAATGAAAACCCGCGACGATAAAGAATATTTATCTGCTTTTTATTCAGGGCCTGTGAGAAGTGCGGGCGGAACTGGTGCTGCATTCTCTTTAGTAATCATTGACCATTTACGGGAGATTTTTGGTTTTGCAAAATATGACCCGACAGAAGAGGAAGTAAAACGTTCTGTAACTGAGCTGACAGACTATCATGAAAGAATCACCAACTTACAATACATGCCGACAGAAGATGAAATTGCATTTATTGCAAAAAACATTCCGATTCAAATCAATGGTGATGCATCTGAAAAAATAGAAGTTTCAAATTATAAAAATCTTCCAAGAATTGAGACAAATTTTATTAGAAGCGGTTTTTGTTTAACTTTTGGTGAAGGACTTGCCCAGAAAGCAGCGAAGATAAAACGATATGTTTCTTCTCTAAGAACAAAAGGATTCAAACTTTCTGACTGGGACTTTTTAGATGGCTATATTGAGCTTCATAAAAAAAGAGACACTGGAAAAACAGACGATTCTCCTACTTATATCAAAGATTTAGTTGCCGGGAGACCTGTATTTGGGCATCCTTCGCGATCAGGAGCTTTCAGATTCAGATACGGAAGAGGAAGAGTTTCCGGATTCAGTGCGACTTCAATGCATCCTGCAACAATGGCGATTACTGACAATTTTATTGCAATAGGAACTCAGTTAAAAATAGAAAAGCCAACAAAAGGCTGTGTTGTAACTCCCTGCGACTCTATTGATGGACCTATTGTAAAATTATTTAATGGAAGCGTTAAAAAACCAAAAACGAGAGAAGAAGCAAAAAAAATGTATCCTGATGTTGATGAAATAATTTATCTTGGAGATATTTTATTCCCTTTCAGCGACGTTGCTAACAGAAATGCTAATCTTCTAAAACCGGGATATGTTGAAGAATGGTGGAAACTTGAGCTAAGAAAAAAAGATGCAGAATCAGAAAAAAATATTGATTGCTTTAATGTGCCTATTGAACAAGCAGTTGAGTTAAGCACTAAATTTGAAATTCCTCTTCATCCTTCTTACATTTTTTATTGGACACAAATCTCAAAAGAAGAATTTTATGGATTAATAAAATGGATTAAAAGTTCAAGAATCGACGGGAAACTAATTTTCCCTTACGGAAGATCAGAACAAGAAAAATTCAAAACTGGAAAAAGAGCTTTAGAACTCTTAGGTGTTGAACATGATGTCACAATAGAAAATGTTGTGCTTAATGAAACAAACAGCAAAGCTTTACTTTTAAATCTGGGAATTGACATTTCTGATTTTGAAAAAATAAATCTTTTTGAATTTGATGAAACTAAATTTATTTCTGAGAAGTCTGTTATTGAAATATTAAATTCAGTTTCCAAATTGATAATCAAAGACAAGGCAGGAGATTTTATTGGTGCAAGAATGGGAAGACCTGAAAAAGCAAAATTAAGAAAACTTATCGGAAGCCCGAACATTTTATTTCCTGTAGGAAAAGAAGGCGGAAGATTAAGAAGTGTTCAGGCAGCTTACGACGAGGGAATTATAAAAAATACCTTTCCAACTTATTACTGCCCGACCTGCAACAAAAATACTATTTATTCTCTCTGTGAAGATTGTGGAACAGAATGCAAAAAACTTTTTTATTGCAGAGACTGTGATAAATTGTCGACAGATACATGCAAGGAGCATAATAATTCCCAGCCTTATCATTTTTTTGATTTGGATATAAAGCATTTTTTTAACAAAGCCATAGAAAAATTAAAACTTCAGAAATCTGATATTCCACCTTTAATTAAAGGAATTCGGGGAACTTCTTCACAGAATCATGATATTGAAAATTTATGCAAGGGAATTATAAGAGCGATGTACAACCTGCAGGTAAACAAAGACGGAACAATAAGGTTTGATGCAACAGAACTTCCAATTATTTCTTTCAAACCAAAAGAAATTTTTGTGAGCGTTGAAAAAATAAAAGAGTTGGGATATGACAAAGATATTTATGGAAAAGATTTGGAAAATGAAAATCAAATTATAGAACTTATGCCTCATGATATTATTCTCCCGAGTTATTCTGAATCAATGGATGAAAGAGCAGATGATGTTTTTATCAGAACCTGCAATTTTATTGATTCTCTTTTGAAAAATTTTTATGGAATGGAACCGATTTATAATGTTAAAAAAAGAGAAGACTTGGTTGGGAAAATTGGCGTTTGCATGGCGCCACATAATTGTGCAGGAGTAATTTGCAGATTTATTGGTTTTTCAAACACTCTTGGGCTTTTTGCTTCTCCTTACATGCATGCTGCAATCAGAAGAGACTGCGACGGAGATGAAGCTGCGCTGATGCTTCTTGGAGACGTCTTGATTAATTTTTCAAGGAAATTCCTTCCAGGGCATAGAGGGGGAACTCAGGATGCTCCTTTGGTTCTAAACGGAAAGATTGATGCAGGAGAAGTTGATGATCAGATTCTTGATTTAGAACTTACATCGGAATATCCTCTTGAACTTTACCAGCTTGCAGAACAGAAAAAACATTCTTCTGAAATGAAAATTATCCCTACTGTAAAATCCTTTTTGAAAGAGGGGAAAAATCCTTTTGTTGGGATAGGGCATACACATGATACTTCTAACTTTAATGATGGTGTTCTTTGCTCTTCATACAAACTTCTTGAAACAATGCAGGATAAAGTTGACCATCAAATGGGGCTTGTGGAAAAAATCAGGGCTGTAAATACTTCTGATGCTGCGAGACTGATTATTGAAAGACATTTTTTAAAGGACCTTAAAGGTAATCTTAGAAAGTTTTCAATGCAGGGATTCAGATGCGTTGCATGCAATGAAATAATGCGACGCCCTCCACTTACAGGAATTTGTCCAAAATGCGGAGGAAAAATAATTTTTACAATTAATGAGGGCGGAATAAAAAAATATTTGGAACCTGCTATTAATCTTGCAGAGAAATATCATTTGTCGACTTATATAAAACAGAATCTGCAGATAATTAAAGATAATATTGATAGTGTGTTTGGAAAGGAATTGGAGAAACAAAAAAATATATCTGATTTTTTTTAAATCAACTGCATTGCATAATAAATCATCGTCGGAATCAGTAAACATCCCATCATATTAGTTTTCTTGACAGGAAGAGAATTGAAATAAATTCCTACTAGTGTTGAAGCAATCAAAACCAGAATTCCTAAAAATCCTGAAAAGATCAGAACAATTATTGTAAGGAAAATTATAGTTGCAATTGAGAGAATTGAATAATTTATTTTGCTAATTTTTTGAGCGAAGAATTTTGCAAGAACTTTTGTCAAGAAAAAGGAAACTAAACCGCTGATTAGAACAGCAAATAAAATTAACAATAAAAATTTCCAGGAAAGTGTTCCAATTATTTCCTGAATTGCAGCTGCTGCTCCTGTCCTTGTTTTTGATATTGCATACAAAGAAACAAAAGACAATCCCATCACTAGAATATTTGTTGCACCGACGAGAATGAGGAAACCTTTTTTGTCTGTTCGTGAAATTGTATTTCCGAGAACTGCTGCTTGTCCGCTTCCTAATCCTGGAAGAAAACCGCAGATTGGCGAAGCAAGAATAGAACCTAACAACGGCTTGAACAACTTGCATTCTGGTTTTGTTATTTCCTGTGCGGGAACACGGATTTTATTTTTTATACTCGAGAGAAGCATTGAACTTCCAAATAATCCTGTAAGAAGAGGTAGAAGAGGTTCTTTCAATTCAATGTTCAAAACACATAGGCCAAGAATTCCTGAAACTGCAAAAACCAAAAAGGCAGTGAATTTTTTCTTTTCAGTGAACAAAAGCAACAATGAAGTTGCCAGCAAAATCCAGAACATTACTGAATGAACTGCATTGTAAGTTTGATAAACAAGCAATGAAATCGGGAAAGAAATAATAATCAAAATAAATACTGCGAAAATTCCACCGATTGCTGTCAGCATAACTGCTTCGTAACCTTTTCCTTCTTTCAGCAATTCGTGCCCAGGAAGAACTGAAAGCTGAGTTTCTGTGTCGGGGCAACCGAGAAAAATTGAAGGAATGAAATCAATAAATGAATGAGCAATTGCCATTGATGCTATAAAAAGAATAAGATAAATTGGTTCTATCCCTGAAAAGATTGTTGCAGATAGTCCTATCAAAATTGCTCCGACGAGATTTATATGAATTCCAGGCATTAAACCTGTGAAAGTTCCTGCCAAAACTCCTATTAAAATTGAAATTAGAATTCCCAATAACATTAAGAAAAATTGAGAAAATAGTTTTTATTTATTTATGAGAAAAGTTTTAATAATCGTTGATTTCTTGTATTTGAATGAATGCTGAAGAAAGATTTGAATTGATTAAGAGAAATACAGAAGAGATAATTACTGAAAGTGAACTCAGGGAACTTTTGAAAAAGAAAAAAAATCCTGTTGTCTATTGGGGAACAGCTACAACAAGCAAACCTTCTATTGCTTATTTATTTCCCGCACTGAAAATTTCTGATTTTTTGAAAGCAGGATTTCATGTAAAAATTCTATTGGCTGATTTGCATGCTGCATTAGATAATGTTGAATGGGCTGTTGTAGAAAAGAGATACAAATATTATGAAAAAATTATTCCACTACTAATCAAAGCAATTGGTGTTGATATCAAGGAACTTGAAATTGTCAAGGGAAGCGAGATGCAACTTAAACCTGAATATATGTATGATGTTCTGCAAATGTCTTCGCATGTTTCTGTTCATGATGCAACCAAGGCAGCTTCTGATGTTGTTAAGATGGGAGATAATCCAAAACTTTCAGGAATTATTTATCCAATTATGCAGGCAATGGACGAGCAATATCTTGAAGTTGACTGCCAGCTTGGAGGAACAGACCAAAGAAAAATAATGGTTTTGGCGAGGGAGAATTTAGAAAAGATAGGATATAATCCAAGAATTGAAATAATGAATCCTTTGATCCCAGGATTAACAGGGAAAAAAATGTCTTCTTCTGATGCAAAGTCCAAGATTGATTTTCTTGATGATGAAGAAACCATAAAAAAGAAATTAAATGGTGCTGATTGTGTTGCAGGAAATCCTGACAACGGGGTTATGGCTTTTTTGAAATATGTAATCATGACTATTAAGAAAGACAACAAAGAAAAATTTGTTATTCACAGAGATAAAAAATATGGCGGAGATTTGGAATATAAAAATTATGAAGAAGTTGAAAAAGATTTTGTTGCAAAGAAACTTCATCCTCTTGATTTGAAAATTGCTGTTGCAAAAGAAATTTTTGAAATTCTAAAACCAGTTCAGAAAGAAAAAGCGATACTCACAAAATTAGAAAAGGAAGCTTACCAAGATATTTAAATAACAGTAATATATTTATTCTATGAAAAAAGGTGTAAAATCAGCAGAGATAACAATTGCTGTTCTTGTTGTTGCAAGCATTCTCGCTTTTACTCTTCCTAATTCGAAAGGCTCTGAAGAAGTCAAACTTCTTCTGACAATTTCTACTTTTCTTTATGGTATTTTTGCAGGGTTTATTATTGCCAGCAGGATGAGCAGATTTACAAGATTCCGAGATTTGCTGACAAATGAAACTGGTTTTTTAATTTCGCTTTATGAATATTCTAAATTAGCTGGTGAAAAATTTTCCAAAAAAATTGCAGATATAATAGATGATTATGTTGTTGAGGGATTTCTTTATGAAGTGTATGAGTACCATAGAAAAACAGAAGCTTCCTTTTATGCCATCTTCGATGCAATCAGAGATTTCAACCCTGTAAATGAAAATCAAAGAGAAGCAATCAGTCAGATGAGATGGATTATAAGAGACATGCCAAAAGACAGAGAAGAGATGTATCTTCTTGAAGAGGACAAGATTTCTAATTTACTCGGAATTACTTTAATCCTGCTTAGTTCTGTAATACTTTTTTGTTTGTTTTTCCTAAGAGTAAACACAATCTATTCAGATATTATAACAGTAATTCTTCCTACAAGCATCATACTTGTTCTTATCTTAATCCGAGATTTGGACCAGCTAAAGATTAGCAATTATGCAATTGATTATGGAATTTATTTCAGATTGTTTGACATAATAGGGAAACCGAAATTGTATACCAGCGACGCAATTGAAAATGGAAAATTGAAATTTCCTGAATTTGGAACATACAGATATGGGATTATTCAAAGGACAAAAAAAGGAATTCCTTCTTACAAGCAGATAAAAACTATAAGGAAGAAATAATTATCTTGTCTTAAACTCAACTACGTCGAGGTCTTTCATTTTATGTGCTAAACCCACAACTTGTCCGGGATATTTGCTTGAAGGCCCCCAGATTCTTGTTTCCTTAATTTTAGATGAAAATCCTTTCAAGATTTTCTCTGCAACATTTCTCACTGAACTTTCAGGAGGAAGAATTATTGGCCTGTTGCTTTTTACTTTCCCCGGCTCTTTTGTATAAACTCTTATTTTCCCAAAACTTTGAAAAAGTTTTTCTTTAAACTGTTCAATATTTTCTCTTGTCTTTGCTGAAATTAAAATAAAATTATATTTTTTGCTTTGAAGAGTTGCAGAAACTTTTCTTTTCTCATTTTCTGAAAACAAATCTATTTTGTTAAAAACAATTATTCTCTTGCCTGAAGCACGTTCAATCTTTTTCTCAATTTCAGAAATCTGAGACAAATTTGTTATTAAAATCAAAATTGTATCTGCAGAATTTACAATTCCCCTGTCATAATATTCTGATTCAATTGCAGGAACTTCTATCATCTGAATGCTTACTCCCTTATGCCCCATCATTCCAATTATAGGGGTTTTAGTTGTGAATCCATAATCTGCACTCTCTGGCTTGGCATTTGTAAGAAAAGAAATAAGAGAAGATTTCCCTGTCTTGGTATTCCCAATTATAACTGCTTGCATATCCTCTTTTTTTATTCCTGCTCTTGCAGAAGATTTTTTCGATTTTTTTTCTGTTTCAATTTTCTTCTTTAATTTGATATATCTTGTTTTAAGATTTGCAAGCATCTTTTCAGAAGACTTATGTTTTGGGCATTCCCTCATCATTTCTTCAAGATAAGTAAGCCTCTCTTCATCTGTTTGCGCTGCTAAAAACTTTTCTTCTGCCTTCTGATAAAAAGGAGACTGGTTTGTTGATGCCATATATCTTACAGGATAATAATCTATTTAAATTATTTTTTTATATTTATTTTATGTTTTCAAAATCTGAAATTGAAGAGATTAAAAAAACTTGCAATGAACGAAAAATAACCCCTGAAAAACTTTTAGAAAAAAAATTAGCTCCTTTCAATGAAAAAATTTCTCAATTTAAAGGACAATTAATTGGAGCATTAACAAGAGGTTATTCTGAATCTTCTTCTGGAATGAATCCCGTCTGGTATTCTCAAAGAGAAACTCTTTATGCAGGAATTATAACTCCTGAAACAAGATTCCCTTTCAAAGGCGAGATGATTGGAAGTTTTCTTTTGGGAATTAACAAATCTTGTTCATTAGAATTAGGGCATACTTTTGAAAGAGATTTTTATGAAAATAAAAACGGAGGTTTTTTTGATTTTAACAATCTATTTGGGATATTATATTTTCTTGATAAACCCCCTGTTGTGCCTGAAGATTCTTACACACATGGCTGTTTTGGCAGTCATAGCACCACATTTCAAACAAAAAAACCGAGATTGGAATTATACCTGGGAGATAAAGAAACAATTCCTTTTTTACAACAACTAGAAGGCTGGAGATATGTTCAATTACAAAAATTATTAAATTATTATCTTCCTATCACTGAAGAGATTACTAAAAAAATAGAAAAAGAACAATTATCAATATTTGATAAAATAAGAAAAACAGAATTTGAAGTTCATTCTTTAATAAAGGAGAAAGAAAAAAGATTGGGAATAATAAACCAGACAGATGGAGTTATTTCTCATGGTGCATATTTGGAACTAACTGATGAATTTGTAGAAAACATGAAATATAATCCTTCAATCAAAGAAGGAAAAAATCAAATTTTAGATTTGTTAAAAACTGCAATTAAAAGAGAATATCATGAAAATGGAAAAAAGACAGAAAGAAAATTAGATTCTGGTGTTATCATGCAAATTGATTTAAAAGAATTTTTTTCCAATAGGAAAGAAATGTTTAAGTTATAATTTTTAAATTTCTATTTCTTATTTATTTTATGAATAAACAGATTCTTGAAAAAATACGAGAGAAAAGAGAATTTTCACAACTTCCTGAAAAGGATATTGAAATTGCTTTTGAACATTATGAAAAAAGGCAAGCAAGTGAAGATGAGAAAATAAAACTGACAAAAGAATTATTAAGAAAAGTTTTCAGCGCTTTCATCAGCCAGAAACTTTTGTCCTTGAAAAACAAAGAACCAGAATGGATTTTGAGGAAACATATTTCTACGAGAGAAAGATTGCCTTATTACGAAAAAATTTATCAAAGAATTTTCAACAATGATAAAAAAGCAAGCGTTATTGATTTGGGTGCAGGAATTAACGGATTTTCATATAAATATTTTGGAGAAAAAATGAAATATACTGCCGTTGAATCTGTTGGTCAACTTGATGAATTAATGAATTATTATTTCAAGGAGAATAAATTAAATGGAAAAGCAATTCATATGAGTTTGTTTGAAAAAGAAAAAGTAAAAGAAATTATAAAGAAAGAAAAAAAACCCAAAATTGTTTTTTTGTTTAAAGTAATTGATGCATTAGAAAGTTTGAAGCCAAATTATTCTAAAGAACTGATTTCCGAAATTGTGCCTTTAGCAGATAAAGTTGTTGTAAGTTTTTCAACTAGAAGTTTGGGAAGTCGTGAGAGATTTAAAGCAAAGAGAAACTGGATTGTTGATTTTGTTAAGGAGAACTTTAATATTCTAGATGATTTTGAACTTGGGGGAGAAAGATATCTTATCTTTAGCAAATAATTTATATATCCAACTCCTTTTTCTTTTTTATGACTCCCCAATTTTACAGAAAAGTCCTGAAAAACGGAATGACAATTCTTTTTGAAAAAAGAAATCTTCCAATTGTCAGCGTTGCTATTGCTGTAAGAAACGGAGGCGTTAATGAATCTCTTTCTGAGAAAGGAATTTCGCATTTTATTGAGCATATGCTTTACAAGGGAACTCCAAGCAGAGATGCAAAAAAAATTGCTGAGGAAATTGAAAAGAACGGCGGGGATTTGAATGGCTTTACTGACGAGACAATTACTGCTTATTGGTGCAAGATGCCGAGCAAGCATTTGAAAATTGCTCTTGAAGTTTTGAGCGACATGATAAAAAATCCTCTATTTGACGAAAAAGAATTGGAAAAAGAAAGAAAAGTAATTTTTGAAGAAATCAAAATGAGAAAAGATAACCCTCATATTCACGTCCTTGACAGCATACAAGGGGAATTATATACAGGAACTCTTGGGAAAAATCTGATTGGGACTTATGACACAATGAAATCCATAGACCGAAAAAAAATTATTGAAAAATTTAAGAAAGTTTACCAGCCGAATAATTTGATTCTTGGAATTGTGGGAGATGCCGACTTTAATGATATTGTTGAATTTGCAGAGAAAAATTTTGGCAACATAAAAGGAAAAGTTCCAAAACTTAATTTTTCCAAAAAAAATTCATCAAGAATCGAGAAAAGAAAAGGAATTGACCAGGTTAATCTTGTTCTTGCTTACCATGTTCCATTATCCTCTGACAAGAAAAGTTATGCTGCGGAAGTTCTGGGAACTTTAATGGCAGGCGGAATGTCATCAAGGCTTTTTAGTGAGATAAGAGAAAAAAGAAATCTTGCTTATTCTGTGAAAGGAGATTCTAACATAAACAAATTTTTTGCATACAATATAATTTATGTTGGAACAACAAAGGAAAATATGGAACTTGTCAAGAAAATAATTATTGAAGAATTCAAAAAGGTATATGAAGGCATTACTGAAAAAGAGTTAAATCAAGTAAAAGAACAATTGATTGGAAATTATCATATCTCAATGGAAGATTCCCAGACACAACTCATTAATCTTCTTCTTGAAGAAATCGATGGAGATGCAAAAGAATTTTATGAATACGAGAAAAATATTTCTGAAGTAAAATTAAAAGATGTTAGGGAATTAGCGAAAATAAAAAATTACAGCTTTTTGGCGCTGGTTCCTGAGTAGCATAGAATTTACTTTTTCCCACCCGCCCACCCTCGGAAAAGAAATTGTTATCATCTCTTTTTTTTTAAGAAAAATTTTTTATTTTTATTTCTCATAAATTTTATCATGGTGATCAAAATCTAAAATTTTTATAATCTTTCTTTCATAAATAATCTCAAAAGTTAATACAAAATGCCTAAAATGAATTCTTCTTTGCCCTTTCATATTGCTCTTTAATGGTTTGAAATGTTCAGGATTTATCTTAATCTCTTCAATCTTTTTAGTTATTGCTTCAAAAAGAATTCTGTTTTTCTTTGCAATCCTATAGAATTTTTTATCTGCTAAATCAGAAATTTCTAGTTAATACATTGATTAATGAGAATTAATTAACTTAAATATCTTTTTTTAAAATCTGTTACTTTTACAAAATTTCCTTTTCTTATCTTATCCAATTTTTCCAAATACTCTTTTCTTATTTTTGGCTCTTCTTCAATTTGGCATTTTATGAAAATTTCTATCTGTTTACTCATACTTATTCCATGCTCTCTGCAAAATTCTGAAAATGATTTGTATGTCTGTTCATCAATATTAAAGGTTTTTAATACCATTAAATAATGTTAAATAATCTTATTTAAATATTTTTCTATATCTTTCAATGAAATAATTTCCAAGATTTTTAATAAAATTTATAAACTCTCTCTCTCTCTTCAATGGTTATGAAAAAGGGGTTAGTGATTTTTGGATTATGTTTTTTATTGGTGATGATGGGTTTTGTTTCTGCAATGCTTTATGCTGAAAAGGTAAAACATCCAGAAGAATTTGTTTCTATTAAACCTATCTGGTCTGCTATGCTAGAATCAGAATCTGGAGAAATTTTTGTTGTTTCATATTTATGGTTTGATACTGGAGGAGATAACTCTGGTGGGATATTTTTTCTAAATAATGTAAAAAATAATATAGAAAATCAATATCTTTTTGAGAGCACAAATTTTTACTATGCTCAGAGCTATAAACTTATAACCTCTGGTTGTCCTAATTATAAATCAGAAGGTCCATCAGAAGAATCTTCAAATTGTCGAAGGGATTGTCTTGGTCTAGGAATTGATATTGTTAATTGTAATAATGATTGTGTTAAAAAATAAAATTGCGGTTCAATAGAAACTTGGGATTATCTTGGTCCAGATGGATCTTTAGGACTGACTTCTATTAAAGCTAGTGGGGGAGATGTAGGTAAATTAATTTTAAATTTTGATCCTGTGAAAGGTAAATTGACAGCACAAGGAAGTTCATACAATGAAGAATCTTTTAAAGTGATTAAACAGGTAGGATTTTTGTCGGCAGGGACTTTAGTATAGAATGAAAAATAAAAAAATCATAATTATTTCTTTAATTGCAATATTAATAGTTGCAGTTTTAATAGGGATTTATTTATACTCTTCTTCAGGAAAAGTTCACTTTCTAAGTGAAGAAGAAATTTTAACTAGTGGAGGCAATAATCCTGGAGAAGTTAGAAATATATCTGTTTCTACAAATGAAGAACTCTTCAGTGAAGTTGATACTGCTGTTAATGAGCACCTGGCTGGATAATTAACATAATTTTTTAAATTTCATTTCTTACCCCTTTTAATGTTCATCGTAAAAGTTCCTGGAATTAACGGAGAAGGAAAAACCAAAGGATGCGAGAGAGCAGGAAATGCAATTATTGAATCCTTAAAAGAAATTCACAGCAATGAACAGGGAATTCCCATAGATATAACTCTTCTTGATTTAGAGGAAATTCATTTAGACAATTCTAATCTTGAATTAAGCAACAAATTGATTTATGAGAATTCTCTTGAAATTTTTGAAGAAAAACCGAAAGTAATTTTTCTTGGAGGAGACCATTCTATTACTTATTCGACGGGAAAAGCTTTTTTAGAGAATTGCAAAAGAGAGAGGAAAAAACCCTGCATGATTATTTTTGACGCTCATGCTGATTGCATGGAAATGGGCTCTGAACAAGTTCAGGCCTCGTCCCCAGACAAGCCGAGGACGAAGGAATGGCTTAGGGCATTGGTTGAAGATGGATTTCCTTCTGAAAATGTTCTGATTGTCGGAGCAAGGAATATAGAAAAAAACGAAATTAAATTTATCAAAGAGAACAAAATCAAAACTCTTTTAATGAATTCTCTTACTGAAGATTTGCCGGATATTTGTGACACAATAATGGAATTTTCAAACGGGAAAGAACTTTACATTTCAGTTGACATTGATATTATTGATCCAGTTTTTGCCCCTTCAACTGCTTATCCTGAAATTGGAGGATTGACAAGCAGACAATTTATTTATTTAATTCAGAGAATGAAAAAAATAAAAACTTTGAGGGCAATTGATATTGTTGAAATTAATGAAAAGGAAGACAGGAAAAATAATAATTTGACTGTTAAACTTGGCGCAAAAATTCTAAGTGAATTATTATAGTTGAAAATATAACTAATAAAGCAAATTTGGTTTTATATAATTTTTGCATTGCAAAGAATATTTTGTTATAACTATTTTTTTAAAAACAAAAAAGTGCATATTATATTTTAATGGACTTAGAAAAAGCAACTAAACTTCTTTCTGAAGCAGAAGAAAACTATAACGATAAGACTTATGCTCATTTTATTGGATGGGTAAATTCTTTTAATGGAAGTGAAGAAGGAAAAATTGTAAGATTAATTTATGATTTTATTGATAGCAGACATAAAAAACCTTCAACAATGGTTTGGAGAATAGATAAATTTCGTGAAGAACAAATTTTAGACTATTTATCTAATAATCTTCCTCAACAATCTTAAAAACTTCTGCTTTTTTTCCAATAATTTTTTCCAATTCTTCCCTCGGAGAATTCATTATATTTTTTATTGTCTTAAATTCTGCAAGAAGCTTTTTTGCTGTCTTCGGGCCAATTCCCGGAAATGATTCAAGAATAAATTGCATTCTTTCTTTTTTATTCAAAGTTTTTTTTGAAACATTCAGTGATGATTCTTTTACTTTTTTTCTTGCAAGAACATTAATAAATTTTGCAGTGTCCTCATAATTCTTTGTAAAAATTATTGGCACCTTAAATTTTAAAATAATTGAAAGCAAAAATCCACGAATTGCATTTGCATGAATTCCTTCAAGATTATCGTCGCTGTAAAGTTCTTGTTCATCAATTCCTTCTATTATTAGAAATTTCTTTTCATATTGCTGAATTTCTTCTAACTGTCGAATAATTCTTTTACTTAACATTGACGAAATGAAATCAGAAATTGTCTTTCTTTCAATTGCAATATCATTAACAAGATAATCTGCGACTTTCAATTCCCGAAATTCAACTTCCATTCCAAGAGCAATCAATTCAGATGCAACCAAGGAATTTTTTTCACGATAATCTGCAATAACTTTCTGTTTTTCTATTCCAATTTTTTTTCTTTCTGGTCTTTTTGAGAAAATATCAAAAATGGGTTTTGTATGAACAACTTTCATGGTAAGACACCTACGGTTTCTTGACCGTCAATTTCCCTTTTAAAACTATATATTTCAGTTTAATTATGTTTTTATATCATGAATTTTTATTCTTTATATGGAAAGACCAAGCAAAGAGGATTATTACCTAAACATTGCACTTGAAACAAGCAAGCGAAGCACCTGCAACCGAAGACATTTTGGCGCAATTATTGTCAAAGACGATTCTATAATTTCCTGTGGTTATAATGGGCCTGTAAGAGGGGCTCCTAATTGTTTTGAACTTGGATGCTTGAAAAATCAACATAACGCACAGGCAGGCAAAAATTATGACTTATGCCGGGCAGGACCAATGCATGCTGAAGTTAATGCAATTGTAAATGCAGCAAGAAACAATGGGGGAACTCTTGGTTCTATAATTTACATTGCTGGAGAATATTCAGGAGACAGAGAAGGACTTTCTGATTCTCAGCCTTGCAAAGGATGTCAGAAAGCGATTATTAATGCAGGGATAGAAAAAGTTGTAATAAGAATGTCTGATAAAAATATACAATCTTTTTTAGTTAATGACTGGATTAAAGAAGCTTATTCAACTGATGACAAAGATATCAAAGGGTTTTATTAATCATCTTCCAAGATAAACTTTGTTCTTCATCATCTCGTGATATAATTTTTTTGTTATTGGATTCTGATTCCATCTCTCACGCACTTCTCTTAATTTTATAAACAAATCATTTCTATTCTCAGAAAAATATTTTTCCATATCTTCAAAATCAGGAAATATTTCTGTTTTCAAGTATCTAAAAAAAGGATGATATCTCAAAAATTCTTTTTCTCCTTTCGATGTAACTATAAAATTTAACTTTCCTGCAAGAAAAGAAGTTAGTGATTCCATCTGTGTCCCAACAGTAAAATCCCCATTATAAAAAAATATACCTCCAATTATTTTTTTGTCCAAAATTCCGATAAGATCTCCTTCTGCCATTGCATTTGCTTCTTCTTCAGTAAAACTTGAATAACTTTTTTCTCCGAGAGAATTTTTTTTCTCGGCTTTATTATCTATAAACGGATTGAAAAATTTTATATTAAATTTTTTTGAAGTATCCTCTAATTTTTTTATAAACTCTTTATCTCCCTTTAATCTCGTCGGATGTCCAATATAAAATGTCGGAGGATTCATTTTTTGATTGTAATCTATTATCTTTTTATTGACAAATCTGAAAACCTGACTTGCAGTTCTTTTTGTTGTATCTACAATTATGTCAAATTGATTCTCATCATAGCAATTTTTAATTCCATAAATTTTGGAATATCTTTCAATATCACTTTCACATCTTTCTCTGTTCATTTTTATTTTTTCTTCAATCGTATTATAATTTTTTTCATCATCTCTTCTATCAAGAAAAATTCTCTTGGCTCCAATTTCCGGAGTAACTGTTAAAAAAATTCGTACTGATTCAGGAAAAATATGATAAGATAATCTTCCTTCCAGAATAAATGACTCTTTTCCCTCGGCCCATTTTTTTTGATAATCATCTGCATCTAAATCTGTTCTTGGGTCTTTTTTTCCTAATTCATTTAATTTCTCCAATGTCATATTTCTGCTTTTTGCAAATTCCCCTCGCAAATCTCCGACGGAAAATGAAGGGATATTATATTCTTCAGAAAGTTTTTTTCTTAAAGTTCCTTTTCCTGCCCCTGGAAAACCTGAAATTGTTATTCGCATTTTAAAACTCCATTTGCTTTGCTTTCTTCTATTCCTGAATTTGTTATCTCAATAAAATCTGCTTTTCCAATTAAACTCTTCATATCTTTAGCTCCAATATAAGTCATACCAGATGCGAGACTTCCGAGATATTTTTCTATTATCGGGAATATTGAACCTTTGTAAGGAATCAAAGTTTTTTCTCCTTCAATGCTAATTATTTTTTTATTTAAATCCCCGTCGAGTTCTGCTTTTTTTACTGCAACATCATAACTTGCTGAACCTCTATAAATCTTGAATTTTTTATTATTCTCTTCAATTATTTCCCCTGGAGTCTCGTCTGTCCCTGCGAAAATATATCCAGACATTATTGTATCTGCTCCTGCCCCTAATGCTTTTACAATGTCAGCAGGTTTTTTTATTCCACCGTCGGCACAAATTGGAATTTCTCCTTTTGTTGCTTCGTAAACATCCATTATTGCAGTTAATTGCGGAATTCCTGCCCCTGTCATTAATCTTGTCGTGCACATAGAACCAGGACCTATTCCAACTTTTACAGCGTCGGCGCCTTTAGTCAAAAAATATTCTGCTGCATCTTTTGTTGCAATGTTCCCTGCCATTATGTCAACATTTGGATATTTTTCTTTTAGATAATCCAATGTTTTTCCTGCATATTTTGAATGCCCATGAGCAATATCAATCACAATGATCTCCAATCCTGATCTTATAAGAGCTTCTGCTCTTTCTTCAACATCTTTTACTCCGATTGCAGCTGCACAAATCAATCCGTAACTTTTTACTTCTGCAACTTGTCTTGCCTGTTCTTCTATTGTCATGAACCTATGAATAACTCCTAATCCTCCAAGTTTCCCGAGGGCAATTGCCATTTTTGAATCACAGACAGTATCCATATTTGCCGCGACAATAGGCATATCAATTGTATAATTTCTTGTCACGCGAGTTTTCAAATCAACATCTTTTCTTGAAAGAATTTTGTTATATTTTGGAACAATAAGAACATCATCAAAAGAAAAACCTCTTCCGATAATCCGTGCCATATTTATTTTCAGAAATTATTTTTTATAAGGATTTATATTATAGAGTTGTTAGCCCCCCGCCCACCCCCGGGAAAGGAATTGTATCACCTCTTTTTCATCATATAAATAATTAAACTTTTGAAATAAAATAACAATATGGTTGATAAAAATTATAAAATAAGGACGGGTGCTGTTGATTGGCGTGAGGAATTTGGATTATCAGAATATCCTTCTTTTTTTTAATGTCAAGACCCCTTCTGAGTTAGGATATATAAGTAAGAAAAATGATTCTATACCTCTTGTTGAGAAAGTAGAATCTGGAAAATCAAAACTAGAAAAATCTCTATAAGGTTTTCTGAACATCATTGAAATCTTTTTTTCCATTAGAAAAATCATCTTTTATATCCTGTATTGATTTATGCATCTTTTTTTCTCTTGCATTTGCAACATAATAAAAACTTTCATCCCGCGTGCTTCTTGTTATCAGCATTATAAGTTTTCCTGCCATTAATCTCGCTGTTCTTCCTCCTCGCTGAATTTTTCTTATTGCCGAAGGAACAGACTCATAAAAAATGACGATATTTACTTCAGGGATATCAAGCCCCTCTTCTGCAATTGATGTTGCACATAACACATTTATTTCTCCTGCAGAAAAATCCTGTATAATTTTTTTCTGCTCTTTCTGATTTAATCCTGTGCTCTCTCCTTTTGATGAGATTTTTTTTGCCTGTCCGACGAAAACTTTTGAATTTATCCCCTCAATCTGATTTAATTTTTTTGAAATAATTGATGCTGTATCCCTGAATTGCGTGAATATAATAACTTTTATTTTTTCATTTTTGAATCTTTCAATTTCTATTATCTTAATTAATTCCTCAACTTTTGGATGCTCAATTCCTTTCGCGAGAAGTTCATTTGATTTTATATAAACAGAACTGAATTCCGGATTGCTGACAAGTTTTACAATCCCTTTGCTTTTTTTATTAACTGCCTGCTTGAATAATTCTTTCAGATATTCATTGAAACTTGCAAGAGTCTGGGTTTCAAGAAGTTCCAAAGCATGCTGGAGTTTTATTGCAATTGCACAGGAAGAAACTGCAAGCATATAATTAAAATTTTTATTTCCGTGGGAAATTGTCGCCATTAATTTTTTCTGAAGTTCTATCAATCCTATCTTTGACGGATTTGCCCAGAATACTCCGCGCATTTTTATATCCTGAATATAAGAATTAAAAATTTTCTTCAAACTATCTCTTAGTAAATTAAGCTCTTCGGGAAAATCTATAACTCTCTTGTCAAATTCCAATTCCTGCAAATAAGGTTTTACATCCAGGGAATCCCTGGTTTTCAATTCAACTTCTTCAATTGAAAGATTCCTACATATTTCATTAATCTTAGTTTTGTCATAACCCGGAGAAGCAGTCATTCCGATAATTCTCTGATGCTCTGATTGTTCTTTGTATTTCTGAGCAACATAATTATAATCATAATTTTTTATGCATCTGTGAGCTTCATCCTCGACGAGAAGACAAACATTTTTCAAATCATACAATCTGTTTTTCAAATCATTTGCAATGCATTGCGGAGTTGAGAAAATTATGTCGGTATTCTGCCAGAGTTTTTTTCTTGCTTCAGCATTTATCTGTCCTGTAAATAAATTTAATTCCCCAAATAATTCAGAAAGATGTTTTTTGAAATAATCCAAGTGCTGTTCGACAAGAGGTTTTGTAGGAGCAAGGAAAAGAACTTTTTCTCCGGGAAATTTTTTCATTCTTTCTATTGAAAGCATAAGTGCAATGAGAGTTTTACCTAGCCCTGTCGGAAGAACAACAAGGCAATTTTTATTAATGCACTTTTCGAATATTTTTTGCTGATATTCTCTCGGAGTAATTTTTTCTAAAAATTCCATTTTCTTTATCCTAAATAGTTTGCTCAGTCATTCCCGCCCTCCCGCCCGACGGGGATTTAATTTGTACTTCGCAAATGAAGATTATAATTTATATTACAAAAATAGCAAAAAGCATTCCTATCAAAACTAATGCTGCGAGGAAGCTCCACATAATTAAATTTCCAAAAAATATCTTGTTTCCGTCGAGTTCTGAAATCGGAAGAATGTTAAAAAATGCAAAATAGATATTCAATCTTGAAAAAAGCGGGAAGCCGAGGAAATATCCAATCACTGCAAGAATCAAATTTATTACAATTCCCGAAGCTGCAATGAGCCCGAGATGATATTCTGTTATCTCAGAGAAGGTGTATAATCCGTGACGTTTTGCGCCTCTGTAAACTCTTGGTTTTACGTCGAAAATAAGAGAACCCATCCATACTAAACTATTGAAAGGAAACAAAACTATTTTTGAAAGAATAGGAAGAAAAGCTCCCAATGGGAAAGGTTTTTTTGAATACTTTTCCTTTGAGAAACCATATTTTCCAACTTCCCAGATTTTCATTTCTATTTCTGAATCAAGATTATAAGCAATTACTTTTTTTGTGAAAATGTTTGCAAGAATGACAATTGAAACTGCGAGCAGAGTTCCGCCAATTGCTTTCCAGTCTTCAGTCATATCCAAAGACAGACTTACAGAAAAACTTATGATTACAATAATCAATAAAATAGGAAATATCTCTTTTTTGTTTAGCATGTTTTTAGTTGGGGGCCGTTTTTTATAAATTTATCCAATATAAGAATCAATGGTTCCTAATAACTCGCGACCCCGCTTGTTGCAAATAAATTAAACTGGCACTCGCGAAATCGCTCGCCTCCTAATAATATTTTTGCTGTTAGCGACTGGAATCAAAAAGGTTCCTAATATCTCCTATTAATATTTATATTTTATATTATGGAAAACTATTTAAATAGAATGTTATAGATTTATTCATGAGAATAAAAAAAGTCAGTGAGGTTATCGGGAACAAAGTTTATACTGATTCAGGAGATTTTTTCGGAGAAATTGAGGAAGCAAATTTTTCTGACAACAGAATTGACGGCTGGAGAATAAAAGTTGGTGGAAGCATCATTTCAATGATTGGCGGAGCAAGAGGAGTTATAATTCCTCACCAGTTTGTAAAGGCTGTCGGAGATGTTTTTTTAATCAACAGAGCTGCTTTGCCAAATCCGGATTCTAACATTGAAGAAATTCCTGAAGATTTGATATAATTCTAAATTAAAAGTAAGATTTATAAAAACAATTTAATTATCATATCTATGGATGGAGATAAATTATAATGGCAGACGGCGTAATGACATTTTTGCAGTATGAAGTTATTTCAAAATTTCTTTTACCATTCCTGCTAGTTTTTTTCATCATATTCGCGATACTTGAAAAGACAAAACTTCTCGGCGAGAAAAAACAGATTCATGCACTTGTTGCTTTTGTAATTGGTTTGATTTTCGTCGGAGCGATTTATCCTGTTCTTGTTGTATCAAATTTAATTTTATTCTTGACAGTAACTATCGTCGCTGTTTTTGTTGTATTATTAATATGGGGATTTATCTTCGGAGATAAAGAAGGATTCAAGCCAGCAGGATGGATGAAATGGGGATTAGGAATTCTTGTTGCTATTGCATTTGCCGTCGCTTTTATCTGGGCAACTGGATTATGGGATAATGTGCAGGCATTTTTATCAGGCGGAATCGGCGGAACAGTTTTCACTAATGCAGTTTTCCTGATTGTAATTGCAATCGCATTGGCTTTGGTAATGAAGGGATTTGGCGGCGAAAAGAAATAAAATTTATTTTTTTTAACGAAACATATTTAAACATATTTTCATATTTTCTTGTATGTTAAAAGGGCTGGTGTTTCTGCAAGGTGCAAGTCTTTTTGGAGAGGGAGCCATTGGAGATTTGCTTACTAAATGGCAGGAAATGGGATTCTTCAGTTATCTTCTTCCATTCATGTTACTTTTTGCACTTGTTTTTGGAATTTTGACGAGGACGCAAGTTTTCAAAGACAACAAAGCTGTAAACGGAATAATTGCTTTGGCTGTTGCATTTATGGCATTGCAGTTTGATTTTGTTCCTACTTTTTTCGCACAAATTTTCCCACGTGTCGGAGTAGCATTGGCAATTATCCTCGGAATATTTATTCTTGTAGGACTTTTTGCTCCTGCCCAGAGCAAAATTGTAGATTACATCCTTCTTGGCGTCGGTGTTTTGATGATTGGAGTTATAATTATTCAATCAACAGGAGCAATTGGATGGCAGTCAGCAGAATTCTGGGAAAGATATTTCCCTGTAATAATCGGAGGAATTATTCTTGCAATATTTATATTTATAATAATTGGAAGCTCTTCTAAATCTAAAGAAGGAACTGCTACTACTCATACATATCACCCCCCTATGTGGAGAACAGAATAATCTTTTATTAAATTTTTTAGAACTATCTTTTTCTAGGAATTCTTTTTACTCTTTCTTCATTTGATTCTTCTTCAGAATATTCCGGAACATTTTCCTGTCTTCTTGATTCTCTTGAAGGAGAAACCATCTTTGAAAATGAATCGCTCATCATTGACATTTCTTTTTTAATGCTTTCAAGATTCTGTCCGTAAGAGCCGACTTTTTCAAGAATTGCAATCTGCAGCTTGTCAATTGTTGCTTCTATTTTTTTTAATCTTTCAGAAATATTTTCAAACTTTGACTGGAGAACAATTGCAGCTTCTGAAGTTGCGTCGAGGACTTTCTGGAATTTTTTTATTTTATCTGAGAAAATCTGGTCTGAAATTTCCATTATTGTATCTGTGTCAACTGCTGCAGGAGCAGGTGCATATTGCTCGTAACCGCCACCTTCTCCCCCTGCCTGATAGTATTGCTGTTCTTGCTGAGGAACATATTCTGCACCCATATCCTGGGGAGCTGGAGCAGCCATCATTTCTTCTCCCTGCATTATTGAAGGTTCCATACCTTCCCCTTGATTATAATCATTATCTGCAACTGCATTTTTTATCTGCGCATGTTTCAGAGCGTCATTTATTTCCCTCGGAGAAATTCCCTGTTGAGACAATTCATTTACAATATCCTGATCAGAAAAACCCTGCCTTTTCAAAGCCATCACATCATCTATTGTTCCCATTTTATTTATTATTAATTTTTTAATTTTTTTAAATCTTCTTTTCTTACAAAATCCATAGGCTGAAACATTTTTGCCTGTTTTGTGAGAATTTCCAAATCTTCTTTCTTTGCAAATTTTGAAACTTCGCTTGACATTGTTTCTATAAAAGAAGACAATCTTCCTAATGTTTGTTTCATTGTTTCAACATCTTTTTTTAGTTCAAGCATTTTTTTGTTCAAATCTTCTTTTGTTTCAATCAGATTCTGCCCAATCAACAAAATTCTGTCTCTTGCTATTTTTTGTTTTTCTTCAATATCACGAACTTTTGAATTCATATCCCCAAGAAATTGTCCTGCATAATCTATTTGCTCCTGCGCCATAACCAACTAATGAATGAGAAGTTTAAATTTCTTTGTATACAAAATATTTTAAACTTCTTCGCTTTTTTCTTTTTATGTCAGAAAAGAGTGAGAAATTATATTCTTATGAAGTAAGAAGAGAAGGAGGAGAAGATGTTCTTCATATTAATTATCTTGGTGCGCCTTTTGTTCCCAGCCTTGCTGATTATCCGGAAGTTATGGCGAGAACAATGGATGCCTTAATTGAAAATCCAGGGGTTTCAAGAATTATTTTTGCACAGCAGAAAAATTATAATTATGACAATCAGGAAACTATGTTCCTTCTTGAAATTGCGCATCTTTATGTTTATCTTTTAAGACAGGAAAAAATTTTGTCGCATGAAAAACTTACTTCTAACAACAGCCCATATTTTAATCAAAGATATAACGAAATTTTTTCTTTTCTATTTCTGTTGAGACAAGATCCTGTTTCTGCATATTTTGAAATCAAGAAAATTATTATTCAAACAAAAATTCTTTTTGACAGGTCAGAACAGCAATACCGAAATGACATAGAAAGTTACATGCACCTTCTTGAAAAAATTTTGGCTCTTCTTGAGAATACTGCAATAATACAAAAGCTTATTCCTTATTTTGACGGTTATAAGAAAGGAGACAGAACAATATATGACAAAATCTTGAAAGCAGATGTAATTCCAAATTTTACTTTTACTAGACTAGTTTATGATATACCTGCAGATGCTGAAATTATTGACCAGTACACTATCGGAGAAGATTTTGACACTTCAACAGTCACAATTTTAAAAAGAAAAGATGAATCAAAATTAATTTATCATATCAATCCTCCTGAAAATTCTCTTGATGAAGATTACAACATCCTTCTGAATCTTGCGAGAGGAGTTTTGATTGAACACCAGCCGAAAGCCGAAGAATTTACTGATATTGAAAGAATAAGAAATGTTTTTTTTAATATTGCAAAAGATTTGCTTCAGGACCTGTCGCAGACTCAGAGAATAAAACTTAATTATGCTGACCTGAACAAACTTGCGACGATACTTGTCAGGCAGACAATTGGGTTTGGGCTTGTTGAAGTAATTCTTCAGGACAAAAAATTGCAGGACATAATGCTGAACGCTCCTATTCCCATGACAAATATTTACGTCAGGCATCAGGACTATGATGAATGCAAGACGAATATTCTTCCAAGCCAATCAGACATTGATTCCTGGGCTGCAAAATTCAGAATGATTTCAGGAAGGCCGTTAGATGAAGCAAATCCAATTCTTGATACACAATTGGAAATCGGAAAATTAAGAGCGAGAATTGCCATCATTCAAAATCCTCTTTCTCCTGACGGACTCGCATATGCAATACGACGACACAGAGAAGAGCCCTGGACACTTCCTCTTTATGTAAACAACAGAATGCTGAATTCTTTTACTGCGGGGCTTCTTAGTTTTTTAATTGACGGAGCAAGAACTCTTTTAGTCGCTGGAACAAGAAGTTCAGGTAAAACTTCTCTGCTTGGAAGTCTGATGCTGGAGATTATTCCAAAGAACAGAATTATTGTTATTGAAGACTCGCTTGAACTGCCTGTTGAATCTCTGAGAAAACTGGAATATGACATTCTGAGAATGAAAGTTCGTTCTGCACTTTTGAAAACTACAACAGAAGTTTCTGCTGATGACGGAATCAGGACGAGTTTGCGTCTTGGTGATTCATGTTTGATAATTGGGGAAGTAAGAAGTGTTGAGGCGAAAGCTCTTTATGAAGCAATGAGAGTTGGGGCACTGGCTAATGTTGTTGCAGGAACAATTCACGGAGCTTCACCTTACGGAGTTTTTGACAGAGTTGTAAATGACCTGGAAGTTCCAGCGACGAGTTTCAAGGCGACAGATTTAATTGTCGTATGCAATCCGATAAAAACTGCTGACGGACTTCACTCAATAAAAAGAGTTGTCCAGGTTACTGAAGTGAGAAAGCACTGGAAAGAAGACCCTCAACTCGAAAAAGGTTTTGTTGATTTGCTTAATTATAATATTGAAAAAGATGAACTGGAACCGAGCTCTGATTTGATTAATGGAGACAGCGAGGTTATCAAGAGCGTTGCGTCTAACGTAAAAGGGTGGGCTGGAAACTGGGATGCTATTTATGATAATATTTTATTAAGAGGGCAGATAAAACAGGAAATAGTAAATGTTGCAAAAAAAACAGGATACAGCAAAATTCTTGAAGCAGGATTTAACACCTTGTCCAATCATGTATTTCATGAAATTTCTGATAAGGTCAGACAGGAAATTGGTTTGCCTATGGGAGATAGAGTTTTCCCCGAATGGCAGAAATGGCTCAATCAGGAAATTAAAAATAAAAAATTCTAAGCCATTTCTTTCGTGTCCTCGGTTCTTGTGAACCTGCGGATACAAAAAATAGGAAATTTTTGCATAATGGCAGAAATGGCTCAATCAGGAAATTAAAACAAAAATATTCTGAGAAAAATTATTTAAACTTATTTTGCATTGATTAATTATGGTTGAAGATGTATATTCAAGAAAAGCAAAACAATATGAATCTGATGCTCATTACGAAGAAATGAAGGGAGCCAGAAAATCTCCTTCAAAAATAATTGAATCCTGGAGAAAAGCAGGGGAATATTGGAATCGCACAAAAAATCTTCCGAAAGCCGAAATGGCTTATGATAACGCCCTTAAACATGCTCGCAGATATTTTGGAAGAGAAGAAATAGAAGAGATTGAAAAAGAACGTGCAAGCATAACAACAGAACGTAAAAAATTGCTTCACGGTCTTGAAAGAATTAAAGGAGGACTTGAAAAAAAATTTTTAGGATTTTCCTCAGTTTTTGCACTTACTCTTGCATTATTTTTTGTATCATCTAATCTGACTGGGAACGCCGTTGGAAATATTGGAATCGAAGACACAAAATGGCTTGCTATATGTTTTTTTCTTTGCGGATTATTTTTTGCATTTTTATTTTTGAGAAAAAAGAAAGTTAAAAATAAAAAATAATTTTTCTAAAAACATTTATAATTCTATTCCTATTTAAAATACTGAGGTGAATTATGGACGGAAGACCCAACATAGATGATATTCTTAAGAAACATGCTGCCCGAATTGAACAGAGCATAAAAACTACGCAGGATATTGAGAAAGTTAATTACAGCCAGAGTTATTCCAAATTCAAGGAAGAACTTGCTCCTGAACTTACAAGATATGAAAAATGGTGCAGAAGCCTTGGCGGAATTATCAAACTTAAGATTTCTCAAAAAGAACAAGCCAAGGTTCAAAGATATCTTGAAATTGCGCATGTTGATTTGGAACCATGGCAGCCAATAAATCTTGCAATGGTTTCTTTTTTTGGAGTTTTCCTCGTTGGACTTTTGTTTTCTGTAGCAATAATGCTTTTTACTCAGGAATTTCCTATTTTCTTTTTTGTCCTGTTAATGTTTGCAGGATTATTTCTTTTTTATTTTATCAATGGATACCCCCAAAGACTGGCAAACAAATGGAGACTTAAAGCATCGTCACAAATGGTTCCTGCGATTTTGTACATTGTCGTTTACATGAGACACACTCCCAACCTGGAAAGAGCAATTTCTTTTGCTTCACAGCATCTGCAATATCCTCTTGCACTTGATTTCAAAAAAGTTTTTTATGATGTTGAATTAGGAAAATTTTCCACGATAAAAGAAAGCCTGGATAATTATCTTGAAATATGGAGAGATTATTCCACAGAATTTATTGAATCATTCCATCTGATTGAAAGCAGTTTGTTTGAACCTGACGACGGAAAAAGAGTTGTGACTTTGGAAAAAGCATTGCAGGTAGTTCTTGACGGGGTTTATGACAAGATGCTTAAATTCACTCACGAAGTAAGAAGTCCCTTGACAAATGTTTACATGCTTGGAGTTGTTCTTCCAACCCTTGGACTTGCTCTTCTTCCTCTTGCTTCAGCGATGGTTGGAGATTTTCTGAAATGGTATCATGTTATGATTTTATTCAATTTGATAATTCCTTTTTTTGTTTTCTATCTTACTGACAAGGTTTTATCTCTGAGACCAGGAGGATACGGAGAAACAGAACTCATTGAAAGAAATCCTCTTTATCCTGTTTACAAAGACAAGAAACATTACCTAAATGCTTTCCTGATTTGCATTCCTTTTTTTATCATCGGGCTTTTGCCTTTATTTTTCCAGTCGCCATTAGCAACTGCAATCGGATTAAAGAATGATTACACATTTGCTGAACTTGGATTAAGCTTTTTTGGAAGTGAATCTTTTTTTGGTTTCAGAGACATTGGTGGAGGAGCATTAGCAGGACCTTTTGGAATTGGTGCTTTGATATTTGGAATTTTTTTCACAGTCGGTGTTGCGTTATTTTTTGCAATAGCATTCAAAAATAAAACAAAAGGATTAATCAAGGAAAGAGAAAAAACAAAACAGCTTGAAGTTGAATTCAACAATTCTTTGTTCCAGCTTGGAAACAGAATTGGAAACGGAGTTCCTCCAGAACTTGCATTTAGCAAAGTTGCAGAAGCAACCAAAGGACTGAAAACAGAAGATTTTTTCAGAAGAGTTAATTACAATGTCATGCAAATGGGAATGTCTGTTGAAACCGCAATCTTCGACGAGAAGCGGGGGGCAATTGCATATTATCCGTCTGAATTAATTGCAACGAGCATGAGAATTCTTGTTGAATCTGCAAAAAAAGGATTGAATATTGCAGCATTAAGCCTGATAAGCATTTCAGAATATGTCAAGAACATAAACAAAATCACTGACAGATTAAGGGACATGCTTGCAGAAATTATTTCTGACATGAAAAGCAACATGACTTTCCTTGCTCCGTTATTGTCAGGAGTTGTAATCGGACTTGCAGCGATGATAACTTCAATTTTAGGAAAACTTGATTTAGCACAGGCAGGTGGGGCAGAAACAATTGCAGGAGTCGGAAATCTGAATGCAATAACAGGACTTTTTGTGCTTGATAAAATGATTCCTCCTTATTTGCTTCAGATAATAATCGGAATTTATCTTATTGAAATAATTTTTATCCTGACAGGCGCTCTTGTCATCATTGATTCAGGAGAAGACAAACTTGAAAGAACAAACAAGACTGGATTAAACTTGAAAGCAGGAATAGGACTTTATGCTGTAACAGCGACTTTATCAGTTCTTGCATTATTCTTCCTGACGTCAATTGTGCTGGGGAACTTGACATAAAAAGAATAAATTATTTATTTTCATAAATTTTATCATGATTGTCAAAATCTAAAATTCTTACAATCTTTCTTTCATAAATAATTTCGAAAGTTAATACAAAATGCCCGAAGTGAATTCTTCTTTGTCCTTTCATCTCATTCCTTAACGGTTTGAAATGTTCTGGGTTCATCTTAATTTCTTCAATCTTTTTAGTTATTGCTTCAAAAAGAATTCTGTTTTTCTTTGCAATCTTATAGAATTTTTTGTCTGCTAAATCAGAAATTTCTAATTCATACATTTGTTATCAAGAATTAATTAATTTAAATATCTTTTTTTAAAATCAGCTACTTTTACAAAATTTCCCTTTTTTATCTTGTCTAATTTTGCTAAATATCCTTTTCTTATCTTTGGTTTTTCTTCAATCTGACATCTTATGAAGAGTTCTATCTGTTTGCTCATACTCATTCCATGTTCTCTGCAAAATTCTGAAAATGATTTGTATGTTTGTTCATCAATATTAAAAGTTTTTAATACCATTAAATAATGTTAAATAACCTTATTTAAATATTTTTCTATACCAATTTATGAAAAGGATAAATTAATCTTTAGAAATATATTTAAACTCTCTCTCTCTCTCTCTTAATTCTATGAAAAAGGGGTTAGTGATTTTTGGAATTTGTTTCTTATTTATATCAATGAGTTTTATTTCTGCAGTTATTCAATGTACAGATGGCGATGGAGGATTAAATTATAATTTAAAGGGAACTGTTAATAGCAGTGGTATTGCGGATGTACCAGGGAGTAATCCCTTTAATAGTTCAGTAACTGATTTTTGCAGTACAAGTAAAATATTAAATGAGTATATATGCAATCTCGAGACTACTCAAACTGGTTTGGGTTGGGAAGTGCATTCTTATGAATGCCCTATTTCTTGCAAAGATGGAGCATGCAGTGAAACTGCTTGTTCTGATTCTGGAAGTTCTTGTTCTTCAAATGTTGACTGTTGCTCTGGTTTGTCTTGCATTAATAATCAATGTAAAACTCCTCCTGTTTGCACAGATACAGACGGAGGAATAAATTACAATATGAAAGGGACTGCTACAAGTACTATGGATAGTAATCTTCCTGCTAGTAAAGAAGATTTTGCAAATAGTATATCCAGAAATTTGTCTACTTTTACAGACTTTTGTTTGAATAATGTTCATATTGAAGAGTATTCTTGTGGAAGTAATGGATTTATTACTGTAAATTCTGGTTTTTGTCAATATGCATGTGAAAATGATGCTTGTGTTTCATCATGTAGAAATTCTGGACAATCTTGCTCTCAATCAGCGGGTTGTTGTCCAGGTCAAGGAACATGTGTAGGGAATTTTGGTAATTCAATTTGTCAAACTTCTGCTTCTTGCCAAAGTTCTACTCAGTCATGCAGTGCAACTTCTGATTGCTGTTCTGGACTTATATGCTCTGGAGGAGTTTGTTTAACCCCCCAAACAAATCAAACTTCTTGTAAATCTTTTCGTTCTTCCTGCTCCTCTTCTTTAGAGTGTTGTAAAGAATTTTCTTGTATTCAAAATCAATGTAGGACAATACCAAGTACTAACCCCCCTACAACTCCATCAACATCAGTAAATAATCTTTCAAATATACCTCCTACTTCAGTAACTACCGAGGCAGCTGGCCTTTCTCCTCCAAGTATTTCTGTTGCTGAAATAATATCCAGCAATAAGATTGTTGCAACTCAAATTAGCAACGTCACTTTAGAAGTTGAATCAGATAAATTAATTTATACAATCTCTGGAACAAAAGAAGGAAAATTATTTTGGATAATCTCTGTTTCTGCAAAAGTTGAACAAAAAATAGATGCTAATTCTGGAGAGGTTATTTCTACCAAAAAACCATGGTGGAGCTTCTTGGCTGGAATTTAATTATATAATTTTTAATTAACTTTTTATAGTATTATAACTTTTATCAATTATGAAAAAAAGAGGAATTATTTCCGAGTATCTTCCTTGGCTTTTAATTGGGCTGGTAATTCTTGCAATAATAATGATTAGCATCTTTTTGTTAAGAGGAAAAGGATTTGAATTCATTGACAGGATAAAAGAAATTTTTGGAGGAAGATAGTTTGGCAGAATTAACAACAGAACAATTGATAAAAATAATTTTGGGGATTCTTGTAGTTGTAGCAGTTACTATTGGAATTTATTTTTTCTTCAAGGAGCAAATTATAGAATTTTTTCAGGGGTTTTCTCCTCCTGAAATATTTGGAGTTTTAATCAAATGACAGAAATAGGAAATTTCATTGCAGATAGGAAATCAGCCCTTCATTCGACAAAGTCAAATGACAGCACAAATACAAACCAAGGAGGTTTTGCATAATGAAAATTGTCAAGAACAAAAGAGCATTTTTGTTGGGAGAAGAAACTCTAAAAGTTATAATTGCTGTAATCTGCATTGCTTTTTTGATTTATCTTTTAGTCGCAATTTATTTTAATGTCACAGGCGAACAGAAACTCAAGGAAGCGGATGCAAGCATTCAAAATCTCGTTGTTCCTGAAGTTGAAAGAATAAACAGCGGAGGAGAATACAGCAGCGAGGGAATTTTAATACCAAATCCTTCTGAATGGCTTCTCTTTAGTTATGTCGGAGAAGAACCGAAACCAAATTCCTGCCTTGATGAAAATTGCTTTTGCATTTGTGAAAGAACTCTCCTTGAATTTTTTGACTGGCAATTAAAAAGATGCGAAGACAAAGGAGTATGCATAAACATTCCGAATCTTGCAAAGTTTGAAACGATAAGAATTGAAAAAACAGGAGTGCAGATTTTAATCCAAAAAGTAAATGAACAAATACAAATAACAAAAAAATGAGCAAACATTGCAGACAGGAAATTTGCCACAAACACAAAAACTGGAGGTTTTTTCGTAATGAGCCTTGATGAAATAGTAAAGTACATAATTTGGATTGCTTTCTTTATTTTAGCTCTTACAGGATTATATTTTGTGCTAAAACAAATAGGAGTCTTATGAAAAATAAGAATAAAAAAAGAGGGGAAATAACAACACAGCAAATAGTTTTATTGATAATACTAATCGCAAGTTTTGTAGTTGTTTTATTTTTTATTTTCCGACTAAATCTTGGAGCGACAACTGAAAAAGAAGTTTGCCATAATTCTGTTCTTACGAGAGGAAGCAATGTTATTCCTGGAGAATCGATTCCATTAAACTGTAAGACAAGTTATTTATGTTTTACAGAAGACGGAAGCTGTGAAAAAATGAGCGGAAGTTTTGATGTAAAAGAAGTTGCAAGCGACACTGAAACTTATGACATATTAGCAAATGCAATGGCGGACTGCTGGTGGATGTTTGGAGAAGGAAAAGTTAACTATCTTGGAGAAGAACTTTTGCCTAAACTTTACTGTTCTATCTGCTCGCAAATTACATTTGATGATAGCATGGGAAAAATTTTTGAAGATAATAAGATCTCTCAAAATGAATTTTATAATTATCTTGCTACAACAGAAATTTCAGAAGATAAGAGTTATCTTGAATATCTAAATGGATTGAAAAATTCACAGGCAATTGAAGAAACTCTTCTAACTAACAAATCTGCCTTTGGGGAAATAGATTTCAATAAACACTATTCAATTACTATGGGAGTATACAGCAAAATCAGCGTAGGACAATGGGCTGCTGCAGGGGCAGGAATTGCAACATTAGCTTTAGCAGTTGCAGGAGTTGCTATTCCAATAATAATTGTTGTTGCAGTCGTCGGAGGAGTCGGGGGGCATTTCATCGGAACAACTGTTATAGGAGAATCAGGACAGCAATATTATACTCCTTCAATAATTGCAACTGACGATTATGACTTACTGAACTGTGAATCAATTAAAACTCTGGCATGAAAATAAAAATGAAAAACAAACGTGGAGTTCTTCTTGTTGAAAATATAATCTTTCTTATTCTGAACATTCTTTTTATTTCAATACTTCTGCTTTTTTTATTCAGGCAGGGAAGCGGGGCAATTGTCCTAGAACAAAGTTATGCAAAAAATATTGCATTATTAATTGATTCTTCAAAACCTGTGACAGAAATGATACTGAACATGAAAGAAGGTTTTATCCTTGCTGAAAAAAACGGACTGCAAAGAGAAGACATTGTGAAAATTGACAGCAACCGAAATATTGTCACAGTTCGATTAAGCGACAAAGGCGGATATGAATACTCTTTTTTCAACGATGTTGATGTTACTGCTTATCCTGATATTTTCCCAGAAAATAATTATGTAATTAAAATAAACGGATATAAGACCCCTCTATGAAAATTTTAAAAAATAAGAACCGAGGGTTCCTAATACCTCCTATTGAGAAAATGCTAAAGCATAAACGCGGGGATAAAATAGTTTCAATCTATTGGTTTGCGATTCTGATAATTGTAGCAGGAGGAATTTTTGCAATGGTTTACATTTTTTATGGAAGCCCTTATGATATAAGAGAAATTGAAGCAAATCTCCTGATAAATCAAATTTCTTCCTGCATTTCTTATGCCGGAAAAATGAACGGAAATTTAATCTCCAACGGGGAATTCAAGACAGAACCAAATTTTCTTGAAGGATGCTCTCTAAACTTTAATTCTACAGACGAATGGGAAGAAGAACAATATTACACTGAAGTTAATTTTTACACAGTAAACAATCTGGATTCTCCTGTTTTTAATTTAAAGAAGGGAAATAGCAAATGGCTTACCAGCTGTGAACTGCAGGAAAACAAGGAAGAGGAAAGAGTTGCGCAATGTGTTGAAAAAAGTTTTTACTCCCTTGACAATCTTAATAACCAATACATAATAAAAATTTTATCAGTAGTGAGGAAATCAGAAAAAAATGTTAAACTATAAATTTTTAAAAAATCGCAAAGCTCAGATAGGAGAAACAATTTCATGGATAATTGCAACAATAATCATTATCGGGATATTGATTGTTTTTATTTACATTTCAATTTTAATTTCAAAGACAAAAATTATACAAACTTTAAGCATACAATTTGATATCGCTGACAAGACAGAATTATTAAATCAAAAAACTTCATTCAGCCATCAACTTGCAGGAAATTTGAACAAAGAAATTATTGATAACATTCTGGAGGAAAATAACCGATGAATCGCAGAGATAAAACAGGAAATTTTTCTCTATGCAATTTTTTTCCAAAAAATCGCAGAGGAGATATTCCTATAACAATTCTTGTAATTGGAGTTATTGCCGTATGCGGAATTGCCATGTTTAGTTTTTTTAATTCAATGGTTCAGACGAGAAATTCTTTTGTGGGAATCGGAATGGTTGACGAGATAAATATGCGGGCTGAGGAAAAAATTTTCAATGGGGAAAGTCCAGATGGATTATCTTTGGAAAAAAATATGACTGAAGGATTTTTATTCTGGAGCAAAGAAGTTCTTTTATTTTCTGTAAGATATCAATCTCCATAATACAAAAACATTTTTAAACAAAATAATCGTAATCTAAATATGTTAAAGAGAGATAAGAGAGGTCAGGAACTTAGCACGAATACAATTATTTTACTTATACTTGGATTAGTTATTTTAGTTGTTTTAATTTTGGGATTTTCTACAGGATGGAGTTTTTTCAAAAATATTATCAGTCCGACAAATGTTGATTCCACTGTTGAGGAATGCGCAAGTGCATGCAGTTTAAGCCAGAAATTCGCTTTTTGTTCAGCTGAAAGAACTTTGAGAGTTAATGAAGAAGACTTTTCAGTAAAAACAACCTGTGCAGTCTTGGCAAATTCTCCTCAGCTTACACAATACACAATACAAAAATGTTCAGCAATAAATTGTGATTTGGCTTGCGAGTCAATAATGATAGATGACAAGGCAGCAATATTGGCATCAACAGGAACAGCATCAAAATATGATGTCAGTGCTTTAGCTAACAACTTGGGTGAAGGGCAAATCTGCATTGTTACTGAATAATTTTTCTAACAATGGATTACGGATTTTCTGAAAAGCGAAATAAACGAAAAGTTAAGAAAAGAGAAAAAAAGAAACATCCTTACAAAACAGGCGGAAGAGAAAGAATAAGAAAATAATTTTATAAAACTTTATTAATCTAAAAAATATTTTCCTATTATGTATGAGGTAATTTTTTTATGGTTGCTGGGATTATTATTTGTTATATTCGCTGTAATACAGGATTTGAAAACAAAAGAAATTGACAACTGGATTAGTTTTGCACTTGTTATATTTGCATTAGGATTCAGATTTTTCTTCTCATTATTCCAGGGAGACTTTGAATTTTTTTACAGCGGACTTATTGGTTTTGGAATCTTTTTTGTTTTAGGAAATGCTCTTTATTACTCTAGAGTTTTTGCAGGAGGTGATGCAAAATTAATGATTGGCTTGGGGGCAATTCTGGCTCCCCCTATGATATCTTCAATTTTTGCTTCATTTTTTAATTTTGTCCTAGTGTTCCTGTCAATCGGTTTTTTATACACAATATTAACAAGCATTTATCTCTGTGCTAAAAATTTCAGAGCTTTCAAAAAAGAATTTTTTGTTTTGCTAAAGAAAAATAAAAAAATAATGTGCCTGGTTATTCTCGCAAGCATCATCCTTGTTATCATCGGATTTTTTGAAAAATTATTTTTGGTACTGGGAGTAATGATTTTTCTTGTTTCTTACCTTTACATATATTCCAAGGCAGTTGATGAAACATGCATAATTAAGAGAATAAAAACAAAAAATCTCCGCGAAGGAGACTGGCTTTATTCTGATTTGAAGATTGGAAAGAAAATGATAAAAGCAAAATGGGATGGAGTAACAAAAAGGGAAATAAGAGAAATCATAGGAAAGTTCAAGGAAGTAAGAATAAGAGAAGGCATTCCTTTTTCTCCTGTTTTCTTGATAAGCCTTATTATTTTTATTATTTTTGAAATTCTTCAAATTATTTTATGGAATTCTTTTTGGCAACCATAAAAATTTCTCTTCTTTTTCTTCAAGAGGTTTCTCTTCCTCTTCTTTTTTGAGTTCTTCTTTTATTTTTTCAAGTTCTTCCATGCTTGCATGTGATTTTTCTGAATTAAAATCTTCATCTTTGTAAACCGGAAGTATATTTATAACCTCATGCCCGAATAATTTTGATTTTGAAAAATCCACAATCTTCGGAGAAAATTTTTTCTTTATCTCTTTGGAAATTTTTTCTGCGAGATTCATTGCTTCTTTTGGAGCGACTTCATTATGCTCAAACGGAATAATCATAGAATGTCCTTTTGAAATTGGATTTATGTCAAGGACTGCAATTGCTTTTTCATTTTCTCCTATCTTCACAGAACCTATTCTTCCTGAAGCAATTGAGCAAAAAACACATTCATCTTTTTTTTCATCAGACATCATGATATTATTCTTCTCAAGAAATTTTTCAAGCTGTTCAGAATTCATTGATTCAATCTGGCTTCTTGCAGACAAAATCTGTTCTGGGGGAAAATTAGTTTCTATATGAGAATTAATTTTTTTCTTTATTTCTTCTGTTTCTTCATCAGATAACATATTAATTATTAGAATGGATATCTTTTATTATTATCTCTTATTACTCAAACAGTCTTCTAAAAAAATATAACTGATATAATCTCCTATAGTTTCAAATTCAGATATTTTCTCATCAGATATATGCACTCCTGCAAAATTTTCCATCACCTTATAAGCATATTCATATGTATCAAGACTATCCATTCCTAAATCTTCTAAAAATTTTGTATCTCCAGTTATGCTTAATCCCCTGTTTTTTATTCCTTCTTTAATCCAAGGATCCTGAGAAATTAATATATCCGCTAATTTTTTGCGAGTTTCTTCTTTATACCTGTCGGGTACCTTATCTAAAATATTTTTCATCTTATGAACCAAAAGCCCTTCTTATGTCCATTACCTGAATAGAATTAACTTCCTCTATTCCGCCTAATTCATTTTCCAGTTCTTCAAGCTCAATTTCTTCTGGCCAAGCAAAAGTTACAATTATTGCTTTTAATCCGAATGCAATTGATTCTTCAGTAAAAGTGCAATTTTTGCCTTCTAATCCTTCGATTATCTCCTTTGCATTTTCTTCAATTTGGTTGAGATCTGCATCTGGAGAAGTCGGCATAATTTTTATTTTCACAGCTGCGATTGCCATAAATTAGGTAAAAATAGATTGTTTATAAATTTTTAGTAATCATATTTCGTTTCTGCACGAAAATACTTAAAAACATTGAGAATTTTTTTCTAATATGGTGATGGAAAATTATGACAGGATTGTAGAAAAGATTTCTAAAAAAGCAGGGGTTGAAAAAGATGAAATTGAAAGAAGAATCGAGGCTAAAAGAGCAAAGCTCTCTGGATTAATCAGCAGAGAAGGGGCAGCGCAGGTTGTAGCTGCAGAACTTGGAATATCTTTTGACAATGAAATACTGAAAATAGAAGAACTTCTTCCTGGAATGAGAAAAGTAAATACTGTGGGGAAAATAATGGGAGTTTCTCCTGTAAGAACATTCAAGACGAAAAAAGGCGATGACGGGAAAGTTGCAAATTTGTTCCTTGCTGATGATACTTCAAACATAAAAGTTGTTTTGTGGGATACAAATCATATCTCTCTTCTTGAAGCAGGAAAAATAGGGGAAGGTGTTGTTGTTGAAATTGTGAATGGGGCAATGAGAGAGAATGAATTACATTTAGGCAGTTTTTCTGAACTTAAGATAACAAATGCGGTAATGAATGAAGTCAACACTGAAAAAGTTTTTAGAATGAAAAAAATTTCTGAATTGAAAAATTTAGACAATGCAAAAGTCAGAGCTTTTGTTGTTCAGTCTTTTGAGCCGAGATTTTTTTATGTATGCCCTACCTGTAGAAAAAAAGCAATTCAGGAAAATGGAAATTTTACCTGTGCTGAACACGGGAAAGTTGCAGGAGAAAAAAGAGCATTAATGAATGTGATTCTTGATGACGGAACAGAAACAATAAGAGCTGTGTCTTTTCATGACAACCTAAAAGATTTGGGAATCACTGAACTGGAAAACCCAAGTGAACTAATGGTGCAAAAAGAAAATCTTCTTGGAAAAGAAATGATTTTTCACGGCGCAATGAGAAACAATAAAATGTTCAACACTCCTGAGTTTATAATCGGAGGGATTGAACTCATAGATGCCGATTCTCTGATTAATGAATTAGAAAATAATTAACATTTATTCTTCTTCTACCAAATTAGTTTCTGCTTTATAAGTTATTCTAATTCTCTAATATATGTCTAAAATCCAAATAATCTTTATAAAGTCATCAACGATATTTTCATAATGGCTAAAAAGTCTGAGGAAGAAGAGGATAAAGGGGGCGTGATTAAGGAAGGAAAAGAGCCACAGTTAACAGACTTGCCTGGAATTGGGCCTGCTGTTGCTGCAAAGCTTGAAGCTGCTGGAATTTTTGATTTAATGAGCTTGGCTGTTATGAGCACTTCAACTATGGCTGATAAGGCTGGAGTTGGGGAAGCAGTTGCAAGAAAAGCAATTCAAGCTGCAAGAAAAATGCTTGACTTAGGATTTGTCGACGGAACAGAATTTGAAAAGAGAAGAGAGGATATTGTGAATATAACAACTGGAAGCATAAGTTTGAACAATCTTCTGGGGGGAAAGGGAATTGAAACGAAATCTATTACTGAAGCTTATGGCGCTTTTGGAAGCGGAAAAACTCAACTTGGTTTAACATTAGCTGTGAGAGTTCAACTTCCTGTTGAGAATGGGGGAGCAAACGGGAAATGCGTTTTCATTGATACAGAAGGAACATTCAGACCTGCAAGAATAAAACAAATTGCCGAAGGAATTGGAGCAAATCCTGAAAAAGTTTTGAAAAACATTTTTGTTGCACGAGCATTTAATTCTGACCATCAGATTTTATTATTAGAAAAGATTTCAGAAATGATAACTAACGGAGAGCCAATAAAACTTTTGATAGTTGATTCTTTGACTGCACACTTCAGGGCAGAATTTACAGGAAGAGGAGAACTTGCAGACAGACAGCACAAGTTGAATAAATATTTACATAGTCTTATGAGTCTTTGTGAGAAACATAACATTGCTATTTATGTAACAAATCAAGTTATGGCAAATCCTGCACAAATGTTTGGAGACCCGACAACAGCTGTTGGTGGAAATATTGTAGGACATGCTTCAACTTACAGAATGTATTTGAGAAGAGGAAAGCAAGGATGCAGAGTTGCTAAATTAATTGATAGTCCTAATCTTCCTGATAACGAATGTGTTTTCTTTGTAACTGAGAAAGGTGTTATTGACGAAGAAGACAAGTAAAATGAAATCGCACCGATTTTTTCCAAAGGTTTATACTGATGAAGAAACAAAAAGATTGAGCAGAAAATATGACATTAAAACTTTTTCAGGATATGTTCCAAATAGTCTTGGGCAAATTGAATCCGAATTAGGTGCAGAAAAATTACTAAATCTTTCAAAATTAGTGGGGGGAATTATTGGGATTAATTTCGGAGATATTGAAAAATTAGATTTTGATGAATGGGGGAACATTTTTTGGCTTGATAAAGAATATATCAGAACTCAAAAGGTAGGAAGATTAGAAATACTTTTTCCTACAGAAGAATTGTTAATTAGCCAAAGAGTTAGGAAAAGATAAAATGTCTGATAAAAATTATTCTGGTGACGAATTAATTAAGAAAGAATCTATTCGTGATTCAGTTAATAAGGCAAAAGAAGAAATTAGGAGTTGGCCAGACTGGAAAAAAGCTTTTCTTGGTCATGAAAATGATAATACTTTTACTTATATAGACTTGGAAAGAAAATATGACTAAGCGCATTCCTAAAGATGAAGAAGAAAAACTAAAATTTGATGTTATTGGTCGTGCACTTGGTTTTGATTTTATGTATGGTCATATTTGTGGTAAGGATTTTTTATATCATAATTTTTCTTGCCTAGCACAAAAAAAGAAATATTTAGTTAAACTTTTTTATGCTGTAGATAATCTAAACGATTTTCTTGATTGCTTTCCAACACCAAAACAAACTGATTTTAATATTAAACAATCAAAAGATTCTGAATTAAAGGAATTATTTAATGCTGTTAGAAAAAAAAGAGAAAAATTGGAATCTTTAGTTATTAAAAAAGCCGTAACTTATTGTTCTAATTCTGAATGTCCAAAAGAAGACGAAAATAAACCTCTTTCAGAAATTGAATGTCAATTATTCGATGCTGTGCAACATTATTCCGCATATCAGCAATATAAAAATAATTTTAATGCTCACTTAAAGGAAGTTGAATGGATAAGAAATATTTAATTATTCAACAACTTCGTCTTTCTTGAACCATAATGCGATTTCTCTCTCGGCATTTTCAGCAGAATCAGAACAGTGAATTACATTTTCAAAAACTTTTGTTTCAGAATGAATTCTTCCGTATTTTCCACGAATTGACGTAGGAGGTGCTTTTTCAGGATTTGTTTCTCCTGCAAGCTCTCTTATTTTCTTTACTGCATCTTTTCCCTTATACACCATCGCTAAAACTCTGTCGGTGTGAAATTTTCCCTGAATGTATTCTAATGTATTTTCAAAAACTAATTTTCCTTTTTCTTCACCGAATTTTTTTATCAGACTATTTTTCAAATCTCCATAATGCTTTTCTGCAAGTGCCTTTGTAACTTTTACAATCTTTGCACCGACGATTTTTAATTTTGCTTCGGAGAGCATTGATATTATATTCCCTGTCAAACTTTTAACAAGTCCGTCGGGTTTTATCAAAATAAGCGTTCTTTCTTCCATCTACTTGTGACAAATTTTTAGTTTAAAAATTTTTGTGTTCAAAAAATTTTAATTGAAAATATTTATTTCCCCGACGGAAAATTCATTTTTTTTAAATTTTTTTTATGGAAAGAAATTTTTAAAAAAAAAACATTTATAAAGGGTAAAATTCTATATCTTAGATATAGAGGTTAGTTACATAAAAGATGGTGATGAATAAACAGGGGATAAGCAAGAGTAAATTTTTGCCAATTTTTTTCTTTTTAATCGCAGTTGGATTTTTAGTGTTTGTTTTAGCCGTATGGGAACCTTATATTCAAAGTCCAGTAATGTGGGGAAATTATTCTGGTACAATGAAACTTTATTGTAACAGTTCTATGGAAGGCCCTTTGAATGCAACAATTTTTCGCAGTGCAGCAGGTGGAGGACCAGCAACTACAAATATAACTACATTACTTAACACTTCTGCAAATGAGACTACTTTTAATACTACTCTTGATATTAGTGCGATTCCTAGCGGGATCAATTATAATTTTACTTGTGTAATGGCTAATCAAACTAACACAGTTTCTGTCACTAACAGAACTAATATTACAATAGATAATACTGCACCAGCTGTTACTTTCTCCAGTCTTTTTGTAGATGGAGATTACATTAATAATACATTTGTTATAAGCACACTAGTTGTAGATGCAATAAGAAACGTGACAAAGGGTGGTAATGTCTTTGTTAATGTGACCACTAATAATGTAACTGCATCACAGGTGAATTTTTTGAATATAGGAAATTTAACTGGAGGTATTAATTACTATAACTTAACTATCTCTAATGGCAGTTGGGGAGATGGAAAATATAATATTACTATTTATGCGAATGATAGTAATTCAAGTTTTAGTTTGAAAAATGCCGCTGGTGCGGTGGTTGCTAATCAGAATATAACTGAAACGCTTTCCATAACAATAGATACAACTTCGCCAACAGCAAATTATTCATGTAACCCTACCACTCTGACTATTGGACAGGAAGTAACATGTACCTGTACAGGAACTGATGTTACTGCTGGGATTAATTACACGAGTGACGGAGACACAACTTCTGAAACTTCTTCTGTAATCACTAAGATTACAACAAGAAGTGCTGGAACTTTTTCAAGAAGCTGTACTGTTAGAGACAGGGCTGGAAACGCAATAGCTGCTGCTGCTACAGCATCATATACAGTTAGCAGTTCAACTGGTAGTTCTACGGGCTCAACAAGCACTTCTGGAGGAACTCCTACAACTTCAGTAAATACTATTGGTCAAATAACTACAACAAGCCCCGCAACAGTAAGCAACTTTGTAAGCGGTTCTGGTGTTTCAGAAATTCAAGTGCAAGTAACTTCAACGGCAAGCAATGTTAAGATTACTGTAAATAAATATGAATCTGCACCTGCAGCGGTTACAGTTTCATTAGACAATTCTTACAAATACCTTCAAATTAATACACAAAATCTAGCTGATAAATTAAGCAAAGCAACAATAAAAACTTATGTTGAAAAGTCTTGGGTTACTGCAAAAGGTATTGATAAAGAAGAAGTATCTCTATACAAATATGATGAATCAGCAGACCAATGGAATGAACTTACAACAACTTATGCTAGCGAAGATGCTACTTACTACTATTACAATACTGAGGTAGCAAGTTTCAGCTACTTTGGACTTGCTCCAGCATCTGCAGCAGTAGTATCTGAAGAAGAAACACCAACTCCTACTCCAACTCCAGAATCAACAGCAATCCCTGCTTGGGTATGGATAGTCATAGGAGTAGTTATCCTTGCTGCAATAATTGGTGGCGGAATTGTCTTAAAGAAAAGAAAGAGATAATTCTGCAACAATCTTTATTAATTAATTTTTGTTATTCTTATTTATGGAAGTAAACTTTAATGAAGTACTTTTTGCTGACTTGCATATTCATTCCAGATTTTCCAGAGCATGCAGCACTAATATAACTTTTGAAAATCTTGTAAAATGGGCTAAAGTAAAAGGGCTTAATCTTTTGGGGACAGGGGATTTTACTCATCCTTTATGGCTAAAAGAAATAAAAGAAAAACTTATTGAGAAAAATGGTTTTTATTATCTTGGTGATTTCCCCTTCATTATTACTGGAGAGATTTCTTTAGTCTACACCCAAACCAGAGGAAGAAGAATTCATCTTGTGCTTCTTGTTCCAAATATTGAAACTGCTGAAAAAATTAATTTATACCTTGATACAAGAGGAAGAAGAGACTATGATGGAAGGCCAATATTCAGCATTCCTGGAGATGAATTTGTCAGAGAAATGATGAAAATTTCTGAAGACATAGAAATAATTCCTGCGCATATCTGGACTCCTTGGTTTGGAATTTTTGGAAGCATGTCAGGGTTTGATTCTCTAAAAGAATGTTTCAAAGAACAAATTGATAATATTCATTCAATTGAAACAGGAATGTCTTCTGATCCTGAAATGAATTGGAGAATAAAAGAGCTTGACGACAAGGCAATTGTCAGCTTTTCAGATGCACATAGCTTTTGGCCATTCAGGTTAGGAAGAGAAGCAACA